>Ga0187889_10000094_pt1 | contig 94719 bp, 76 predicted proteins | sample June2016WEW_7_10_2_FD_132992 | JGI IMG/M metagenome (GOLD analysis project Ga0187889, IMG submission 132992) | Peatland microbial communities from SPRUCE experiment site at the Marcell Experimental Forest, Minnesota, USA - June2016WEW_7_100 | ecosystem: Environmental > Terrestrial > Soil >... | reverse complement strand
TTCAACCGCGTCGAGGCCTTCATCCGCGGCGAGGACAACGAGACGCTCGTCGGCACCGAGACTCTGCCCAAGAGGGTCAAGAGGCCGGCCCCGCTCCGCGGCGGCAAGGCGGCCGTCGAGACCCCGTGAGTTCGGAAGCGTTGAGCGCAGGTTCGCAACCGGTGAGCAAGGACGCCGTGGCCGGGTCTCCCGGCCCGGCGTCCGACGCCTCGACCGAGACCACGACCGCACCTGGGAGCAATGCGGCGGCGCCCGCGAGGCTTCGCCGCAGCGTGGCCAGGAGGTCAGGCGAGGCCAGAGCCGAGCCAACCAGGACGTTCGAAGCACCGCACCGCATGGAGAAGGAGACCTTCTTCACGCACCTAGCGGGCTTGACGGCGGTGAGTTTCTGGCGCACCGCGTCGTGGATCGTCGGCCACCTCCCGGCGGGCCCGACGTACCGGGTAGGCGGCTGGCTCGCCATGGTCGGCTACGCCGCCAGCCCGACACGCCGCCGCTGGCTGCGAGCCAACTTCGGCCACGTTCTCGGCGTGCCGCCCAAGGACAGGGCGGCCGGCCACATGGCCCGGGCAGCCTATCGGAATTACTCACGCTACATCATGGAGCTCATGCGCCTGCCGTGGCTCAAGCCGGAGCAGGTCGACGGCCTGCTCGACGTTCACGGCCTCGACAGGTTCCTCGAGGTCTTCCACGCGTCCAAGGGCGTGGTCCTGGTCGCGGCCCATCTGGGCAACAACGAAGCGACCGCGGCCGCCTTTGCCAAGGTGGGCCTGCAGATCAACGTCGTTGGAGACGACAGCTCCTACCGCGAACTCTACGAGTTGTTCGAGCGCCAGCGTGAACGCTGGGGCGTCAAGATGATCTCGTGGCGCAACCTTCGTGGCGTCTACGGTGCGCTCAGACGCCACGAAGGCCTGGTCCTTCTCGTCGACTGGGGCTATCGACCCGACGGCATCCCGGTCAAGATGTTCGGCTCGTGGACCACCCTGCCGGCCGGTCCCGCCCTGCTGGCAGCCAGGCATGGATCCTCGATCGTCCCCTTCTCGGTCAAGCGGGTGGGCAACGGGACCTTCCGGGCGGCCGCCGACGACGCGATTCTCGTTCCCTCGAACTCCCCGTCGGATCTTGCGATCGCGACGCAGAAGATCGCCGCGGCCCTGGAGAGCCACATCGGGTCGGCACCGGAGCAGTGGTACAACTTCAAGCCGATCTGGCCGGCCACGGCCGAGGAAGCGGCCCGGCTGGAGGCGCGGAACCGCGCGGCCATGGCGAACGACGCCAGGGGCGCGGCGCCGAACGGCGGCCCGGGCACGGCCAGTGACGGCGGCGAGACGCCGAGGCGCCAGGAGAAATGACGGGCAACGCGTCGCCCGCGGTCGGCGAGCTTCCCGCGCGGCGGCACGGGCTTCGGCACCGCGTCGCCGACGGCCTGATCGCGGTCGTCGTAATCGGCGCACTGAAGCTGATCCTGCACATGCCAGAGAGAGCGGTCTGGGCCCTGGCCGACCTGGCCGGCGGTGTCTCGTATCGAGTCTCGGCCGCTCGGCGCGACCTTGCCCGCCGGAACCTCCAGCGCGTCGTCGAGTGGATGGCGGCCAACGGCCAGGGAGCCGAGCGGTACCGAGCAGCCGCCACGAACCCGAGGGCGCTCGAGGGACTCGTGCGGTTGGCCTTCGTGAACCATGCCCGCTACTACCTGGAGATGGCCCGGGCGCCCAGGTTCACGGCCCATTTGGTGAACGATCGGCTCGCTCTCGAAACGCCCGACGAAGTCGCCGCCTGGATGACTGAGCGCCGGGCGCTCATCCTGGTCGGCCTGCATTTTGGCGCGATCGAGCTGCCCGGCTTCTTCGCCGTCCATCGGCTTGGCCCGATCGTTGCCCCGATGGAAGCGGTCGCCAACGCCCGCGTCCAGCGGTACATCTTCTCGACACGGGCCACCATCGGGGTCCGCATCGTATCCCTGGAAGAGGCCGCCGTGGAGCTGCTGGCGGCGCTCCGTCGGAACGAGCCGGTCGGGCTCATCGCCGACCGCGCCATCACCGGTGGCGGGATCGAGGTCGAACTCTTCGGGGCCCGGACGAAGATCCCGGCCGGACCCGTCTTGCTGGCCACCGAGACAGGTGCGCCGATATACGTTTCGGGCGTGCGGCGAGTCGGGCCGGGTCGCTATCTTGGCAACCTGTTCCATCTTCAGGCGCCGGAGGGCGCGAGCAGGCGGGAACGCAGCAGGGCGATGGCCCGCGAGGAAGCGCGGCTGTTCGAACGGATCATCATCGACGCACCGGAACAGTGGCTGGCCGTGTTCCACCCAATCTGGCCCGATCTGGAGAAGCCGGAGATGCGCGACAACGGAGACGAAGCGTGACCTTTGGCCAAACGCCTCGCCTGGGTCAGGCGGATATGCACATCCATTCGATCGCCTCGGACGGGACGGCGTCGGCCGCCCAGATCCTCGACCACGTCGAGTGCCGCACCGACCTGGACGTGATTGCCATCGCCGACCACGAACGCATCGAGGCTGCGATCGAGTGCCGGCGTTTGGCTCGCGCACGCGGCAGTCGGGTGGAAGTAATCGTCGGCGAAGAGGTCACGACGCGCAGCGGCCACTTGCTCGGCCTTTTCCTGCAGGCGCAGTTGAAGCGGAACCAGCTCCTCGAAGCCACGGTCGCGGAGATCCACGAGCAAGGCGGAGTGGCGATAGTGCCGCACCCATTCTCGGCGTTCACCCTGGGGATGCGCAGACACGCCATCCTGCGCGTCCACGGCTCCAGCGATCCGCTGGTCTACTGGGACGGCCTCGAAGGATACAATCCCTCGACCGCCGGGCGGTACGGCCGCGCCGCCACATTACGACTGGCGGCCGAACTCGGCCTGCCGGTCGTCGGCAACAGCGACAGCCACACCCTCGACACAATCGGCGACGGCCGGACCTACTTTCAAGGCTCCACGGCGGAGGACTACCGGCGCGCTCTTGTCGAGCGTGCCACGAGTGGAGGCTGCGTGGACTGGGGCTTCCTGCGCGAGGCTTTCATCTACGGCCGTCAGGTTCGCAAGCAGGCCCGAGACGTGGCTCGCTGGGGCCGGCGCAACCTGCTGCGGGACGACTCACCGCGGGACCTGGGCGTACCCCATGATGAGCTGGCTCTGCAGAGGCAGCTCGAGGCGGAGTACCTGTGGAGTCGAGGCAGGGCGCGCCACATGGCCGAATCGGCGGAGCAGCGCGAAGCGGAGGAGCCGTCTGCGTGAAGATCGGGCTCGTCACGCCGTATGTCTACCCGCTGCCCGGGGGCGTGAACGAGCACGTCCGCTTCCTCTACGAGAACCTCCGCCTGCGGGGCCATGATGTCCGCATCCTGACCAGCAGCCATGGCCTGCAGCGATCGTCCGAGGGCGACGTCATCCGCATCGGGAAGGGCTTCAGCGTCCCCAGCAACGGCTCCGTCGGAACGATCACGCTTTCGCCGCGCTACGTGTCGCAGGTCCGGCGAGTCCTCGATCAGGAACGGTTCGACCTGCTCCACTTCCACGAGCCTTTCGTGCCATTCCTTTCGCTCGTGGTGCTTCGCCAGTCGACGAGCGTGAACATCGCCACGTTCCATGCCTACGCGGGCTTCTCGCCGGCCATGGAGCTGGGCAGCAGGACGCTCCAGGGCTACGCCAGTCGACTCCACGGCCGAATCGCGGTCAGCGCCGCGGCGCGGCACTTCGTCGATCGCTTCTTCCCCGGCGACTACAAGGTCATCCCCAACGGCGTGGACGTGGGCCGATTCCAGCGCGCCGTGCCCGTTGCCCGCTGGCAGGACGGCTGTCCCAACGTTCTCTTCGTCGGACGCCTGGAGGACCGAAAGGGCCTGCCCGACCTGCTCAAGGCCTTCCGTCTGATGCGCAAGAGCGGCATCGAGTGCCGGCTCCTGGTCGTCGGTTCCGGACCGCAGGAGCGCGAGGCGCGCCGCTACGTCATGACCCGTGGCCTCCAGCACGTTGAGTTCCTGGGCCGGGTCAGCGACGCGGAGAAGGCACAGCTATTCCGCACGGCCGACGTCTTCGTCTCGCCGGCCACCGGGCGCGAGTCGTTCGGGATCGTGCTGCTGGAGGCCATGGCCGCCGGCGCCCCGATCGTATGCAGCGACATCCACGGCTACAAGGGCGTGGTCCAGCGCGGTCGCCAGGGGATCCTGGTGCAGCCCCACGACGCCAAGGGGCTTGCCGCTGGCATCTCGGAGCTGCTGGCCGACCGGGCCCTGCGGGCTCGCATGGGGGCCGCGGGACTTGAGCGAGCCGATCAGTTCAGCTGGGAGCGCGTCACGGCCAAGGTCGACGAGTACTACGGCTTCGTCATCCGCCGACTCGCGGCCCAGGGCCAGCTGCCGCCACGGTTCGCAGCCGAGATTCCGCTCGCACCACATTCGGCCCTCGTGGAACGCGAGGACTGACGGCCGACGCGACGTCCGGTGAGTCCGGGCCAGCCTATCGAGCCGCGACTCGGCCGCTGGCCGCCGGGCTCAGTTGGGGGGCTTGTCCTTGCGTGACATCTTCGGTGCGGAGGGGCCGGCCGAGGGGGTCGCATCAGGCCCGGCTGGATCAGGCCCGGCTGGCTCGGTCGCCGCAGGAGCCTCAGTTCCGACCGAAAGCAGCCGCCATCGGCGGAAGCCGATGACCACTCGCCGCTCCCAGGCAGCCCAGGCGACGGCCCCGGCCACGAGTATGGTGAACACCGCCAGGGCGATCGACCACGTTCCGAGCGGGCTGACCGTAGTGGATGGCTGCAGGTTGGTCGAGAACTGGAAGCCGTAGAACCAGGTCGGCAACAGTGCGTTGTAGACGCTGATTATCGAGTTGGGCATCGGTAGAGCCGAGAGGTTCGGGTACAGGACCGCGAACGCCGCGATACCGAATACGCAGACGCCGAGGACGAATCGGCGCGGGTTGCGGGCCCTGAGAGCGAGGAGCGCGAAGACCGCCAGGACCGGCAACAGGACCAGGGCGATCCCGTCGGACGGGAGAGCGGCCTCGAAGATGAGATCGCGTGGACCGTTCTGGCCCAGCCACCACAGCAGCACGCCGGCGATGCCTACGGGCACGAGCAGTTGTGCGATCCACCATCGGTCTTCGCGACCCGCGTCCTGGCGGCGCTCGAGTCGCCAGAGCACCAATGCCAGCGCGGCCAGCGCCGCAACGAGGACGATGGCGATCAGCAAGACGCGCGCTTCGATCCGGACATCGCCGGTGCCCGAGCCGCAGATCGTGTTGCCGAAGTAATCGGACGTGCTCACCCGAGCGAGACCGCACAGCGGGTACTTCAGCAGCCATACGACGGCCGAGAAGAGCAGCGCCGCGGCTGCGGCGAACCTGGCCAGCAGCCAGGTCAGGCGCGACGGCCCGTGCCAGAGTTCCGCCAGGAAGTAGGCCAGCCCTAACAGGAAGAAGGGCAAAGCCGTGTAGAAGTGGTATTGGAACGCCGCCCGATCTATTCGCGACCAGGACACCCATTGCCAGAAGAAGGCCACGGCGATCAGGGCGAGGCCGAGGCTACGCCGCTTGAAGGCCTGCCAGCAGATGAAGCCCATTGCGAAAATGGCCATCCACCACAGGGCCGGGTTGCCGCCGTCATAGATCATCGAGCCGGTGTCGCCGGCGTAGCCGATGCTCTCGAACCAGACCGGCTTCAGGTCCATGGGCCAGGCCCACCACGGCGACGCTGCAGGGTGGGAGGCTCTCAGGTCGTTGTGGTAGTTGTACATCTGGATGGTCAGATCCCAGAGCGTCTGACCCGTGTGCCCGGCCGGCCACGCGTTGTCGCATTGGCCGGTGCTCGTATCGATGTGCCAGCACGCGATGGCCGGCAGCTGGCCGGTGGCCTCGGTCTGCGGCTGCCACGGCATGGACCACGGGATGTACAGGGCCACGTAGACGACGATCGGTAGGACCAGGAGACAGGCACTCATCCAGGCCGCGGGGAGGCCGAAACCGGTGCCCAGGCGCAACCACCCCGTTGGGGCAGGCGCCGGCGGGTCGGCAAACCTCGACGGGTCGTCCGGACCGGGTGGCGCGGCCAGCGGCCCGAAGCCGAGCCTTCCGGCGTACCAGAAGCCGGCGGCCGCCGCGGCACCGGCCGCGATGCCGACGACTCCTAACTTGACGAGACCTGTCCCGAGCGCCGGATAGGTGCCGCGCAGGAAGGCCGTGAAGCTTGTAGGTGCGAGGACGATGAATAGGCCGACGAGACCGGCCAGCACACCTACGACGATCGGGGCGCCGATCCCGAACCTCAACTCTTCGCGAGTCCATGCGATCGGGTGGTAGGCGTTGACGGCGGCCGCGATGACCGTGATCGCCAGCATGATCAGGAAGAAGGTGTAGTTCGGGGCGCCGTTCTCAACCGTGCCCGGCGACAGTGCAAGAGTGGCCCCGAACAAGCCCGCGGCGACCACAGCCGTCACGACCCCGACGACGACCTTGTCGGGCGTGGTTCGAGTGGACATGGCCCACACGAAACCGCCTACCACAACGGCCAGGGCAAGGCCGATGAGCAGCACCACGGCCGTCGGGTTGCCGGTGCCGGGCTGGGTGACCATCTCGTTGATGGCCATTGAGCCGAGGATGCCGGTCGCGGCGGCGAAACCGAGGATCGTGATGAGTCTGCCGAGGGCGGACCGGATGAGGATCAGGATTCCGATGCTGGCGATGGCATAGAGAGCGACCCATTTCGAAGCCAGGCCCAGACCGAGTAGGACCCCGAGAATCGGCATGCCGAGCCAGAAGGCGATCCGGTTCTTCCAGACATCCAGCCAGATGATCGCGAAGATCAGGTAGGCGAGTAACAGGAAGCCGCCGACGTAGGTGTCGTTCATGGCGATGCGCGATTGGGCGAAGAACATCCCGTCGATCACCGAGAAGAGCGCGACGAGCAGACCGATGCTCCGACGGCGGAACAGGATCCGGGCCAGCAGATACAGGCAGGCGGCCATCAGCACGCCGAAGATGACCCCGACGATGCGCCACGAGAACGCGAACTGGCCGACGTCGACGGAGGCGATGGAACCGTTCGGGGCGAGGGCAAGGACCTCCTCTCGATCGGTGCCCGGCAGCTGCGGAGTCGAGTCGAGGCCGATTGCGACCGGCTGGAATGGCAGCGGAGCATCCGAGAAGACGGCGTTGCCGTTGGTCTCGATGGCGTAGACGGTCCAGCCCGTTCCGTCGGGCGTCCGCCCGAGAGCCTGGGCGACCCGGGTGGCACCGTCGAAGACGACCTGCGTGACCACGCCTGGCATCGTCTGTAGCGGCTGAGTCCCGTCCTTGGTCACGGTCCCGGAGTTGCCGGTCGTGTCGAGTTGGATCAGGACGATGGAGTTCCCGGCCGCAACGTAGGAATCCTGGCTGTAGTTGATCGATCCGTCGGTGTTCGTGTTGATGGCGATTGAGGTCGCCGGCGAGTCCGTCGGGATGGCCGGCGTGAGGATCAGGTGGCTCACGTCCAGCAGGCCGATGCCGCCCTGGTAGGCGACGATCACCTGGGGATCAGAGGTTGCGAGCTGGACATCGGGCAGCTGGCCCGCAGCGACCAGATTCTGGACGGCCGTGACCTGATCGGAGCTGAGTGGTCCGAGGTTCAGCGCCTGCGGGACGCCGGGCGTGGACGGCGCGTCAAGCGCTGCCTGGACCGACGCCGCATCCAACCCGAGGGCAGTGGCGAGGGCCTGCGCCTCCGACGACGGCGTCGTCGTGGAGCCGGTCGGCGGCATGGAGGATTGGGAGGCTAAAGATGTCGACGACGCGTTCTTGATGAGCACGGCCGGCCCCAGGCCGAGGTCGGCGAAGTCGGCGGCCCCGGGAACGACGCCTCGGGCCGAGATCGAGCCGCCGTTCTGGTTAAGGTCGATCGATACGATGTTGCCCGAGTTGTCGGCCGCCAGGAGGTACGGCGGCGTGCCCGAGTACAGGTGCGTGATCGACAGGCCGGCGCTCACGCCCAGCTCAACGGGCGGCTTGACCGTCGTCGTCACGCCGTTCTGGAGATCATCGAGGTTGTTGGAGTCGATTCGGTAGATCTGCCCGCTCGATGACCCGACGTAGACCAGCCCGGTGGGGCCCACGGTCGAGAAGGACTCGGCCCCTGGTATCGAATACGTCTGGACGAGAGCTCGGGTTTGGAGGTCGTATACGAGGACGTCGGACCCGGTGGCCACGAAGAGACGGTCGCCGAATCGGGCATTCGGGTCGGACGAGTTGGGGTTGTTCGGGTCGGCCCCGGGCGACGTCGCGGTGCGCGGCTGGACGAGCGTGGCCTTGACAGTGGCGTTGATATCGCCGGTGGCCGTGACTTTGTCGTCGGAGAAGAGCGTGATCCCGCCCGCGATGGCGTACTTGGCCAGCATCGGGTGAGTCCACTCGTAGATGTCGTGGGGGATGTCGTAGCGCCAGTCCTGCAGGAACTCGGTGGCGCTCCGAGCGTGATACACCTCGTCGAAGTACATCTGCATCGGCTCGCCGAGGCGGTACACCCGCAACGACAGGGTGACCACGACCAGGGCCACTACCACCCACAGGTCCAGCCTGTCGACGCGGCCGCGCGGCTCCGAATCGAGTGAGGCGGATCTGTCGGGATGCGATGAGGGGCGGGCCAGCCGGCGCCACAGCGACATGACCAGGCGGGGCACGTACCGCGGTCGATCTTCTCCCTCCGAGTCATCCTCGGCCCAGTACTCGTCCTCATCGGCAAGGTTGAGGTCATACGGCGCGCTCGGTGCATACTCCGGGCCTTCCAGATCGGGCTCGCCGGTCGCCGTGTAGACCGTCTGTACCGCCACGGAAGACTCGGCGTCGGCGGGTACAGCTTCGGTGGCCGGAACGCCTGAGGCAAACCCAGCAGCCGCCAGGGAAGGGGCGGTGGCAGGGATTGGCGCGCCGTACGAATCGGCCAGACCGAACGTTGGCCACCCCCCCGGCTCAGGCTCGAGCGCGGCCCGGGTCACTTCCCGATCCAGGGCCGCGACGGCCCGGCCGCGGAGCTGCAGCAGCGCCCAGACCATGGCCAGACCCGTCGTCACGCCGCAAACGGCGATCGGCCAGATGATTCCGTCGAACCACCTGGCCGACAGCAAACCGTTACCCCAATCGTTCAGGGTCCCGGCCACCGTTCCGTCGGCGGCGGGGATGCCCTGGTACTGGACCAGAACGGCCAGCAGGTTCGCTGCGTTGACGACCGAGAGCACGACGTAGGCCACACGCCAGCGCCAGGAAACGACGAGCAGGACGGCGCCGAGGCCGAAGAACGGGAACAGGTATCGCTCATGAGCTCGCGTCGGCACGACGAAGAAGGCAATGGTCAGGACGGTCAGAGCTACGAGCAGCGACTGCGCATCATCACGCCAGGCCGCCCAGATGCTGACCCCGATCAGGATCGTCAACAGGAGGCCATCGCCGAGTACCGCGGCGTACAAGAGGCCGGTCATGCCGATCAGCACCACGGCGGTGATGCCGGCGGCCGCGATCAGGAATGCGTACGACAGGCCGCCGAACTCCATCCGGAACCTGTGGGAAGCCCCCCGGCTCGCGTCCAGGTCAGCGCCAGTGTCGACAGCCGCCGGGTCGGGGGCGTCCTCGAGACCGCGGCTCAGCCTCCTGCCCGCGAGGGCGGCCACCACCAGAAGAACGACCATGACCAGCGCCAGCACGAGAACCGAGGGCGGAAACGGCCCTATGAGATATCCGGTGCCGCTGGCGCCGGATGCGGCGTCGGTCCAGGGAGCGTCGTGGATCCAGGCCAGGCTGCGGTCCATGGCGTTGGCCCCTTCGGCGACCAGCGCCCACGGGTTATAGGCGTTCAGCGTCAGGTACGGGTACTCGCCGAAGGTGTTGATCAGGTGGCTGGCGATCGAGTCGTAAACCATTCCGGCAAAGACGACGAGGGTGCCGAGGCCGAGCAAGGCGGAGGCCTGCGTCCGCCGGGCCAGATCCGCGACCGGCAGATGCCGACGGCCCAAAGAAAACACGCCGACGCCGGCAACGAGCCCGACGGCGATCGTGGCCAGCCCGGGGCCGGTAGCGATCCGGCCGGCGGCGCCGACCAGGTCCAGCCCCGTAAAAGGCAGGCAGATCAGGGCGGCGGTGACCAGGCCGGCACCGAGTGAACTCAGGATCCGTTCGGGCTCGGGTTCACCCGTCTTGGGCGCCAGCGACCGGCGAAGTACGACGAAGCCAACGACGAAGCCCAAAACTCCGAGCTGGAGCTTCGTCAGAACGGCCAGGACCGCCAGCGCCGAGGCCGATTCGCGGCGGTCTTTCTGCAGCTCACGCAATCCCAGCAGGAGGAAGATCGAACCGACTGCGTCGGCCTGGCCCCAGATGGCGCTGTTGAACCAGGTGATGGGGTTGACCAGGACGATCACCGCCGCGATGAATGCCCGGCGGCGGGTGACCCCCATCTCGAGGGCCATGAGCCACACCACGGCCGCCAGGCCCAGGTCGGCAAACATGGGCACGAGCTTCACGCCCTCGCCGATGTTGCCGCCGGTCAGCAGGCTGACGGCACCCAGCAACAGCAGGTAGACCGGGGGATAGTCGATGAAGCTCGCCCGGTCGTAGAAGCCGATGGGGCCATTGCGGGCGATGTCGTTGGCCCAGGCCTGGAACGCCCCGAGGTCGTTAGGGAAGCCCGACCCTGGCAAGAGGACGTATGCGATGATGAGGCGGAGGATCAGACCCAGGGCCAGGAGAACGACGATGGCGGGAATTCTTGTGACGGCACCGCTCGTCCCCGCCGACACGCGCCCCCGTGGGCTGCCCTCTCGCGAGCTCGGGCCTGCCAACAGATACAGCCTCCTGGGCGGGCGTTGAGGTGGAGCCGAGTATAACCCAGGCCGGGGGCTCGGACGGGGTGCGCGACCTGAAAGCGAGCACCCCGACCGAGGCGGAACGACCGGCGGAGGAGGCGATCGGGACCGGCGGTTGGGCGGGCCTGAGCGGACGGTTGTGGGGCATCGGCCTGGTCATCCTGTGCCTGATCGTCTACTACTTCAGCCAGCCGAACCGCGGCAACACATACCTGCACTTCGTTCTGCAGGCCCAATCCTGGCTCGAGGGCAAGACGGCCATCCCCACGCCCGGCTACCAGGACGTGATGCCGATCCTCGACTCGTCCGGCCAGCCTACCGGCCTCGGCATCATTCCCTTCCCGCCTCTGCCCGCCTGGGTCGATCTGCCCTTCGTCGCGATCTGGCACCTGGCCACCAACGAGCAATTGCTGGCCACGGTCTTCGCCGCGATCGACGTCGGCATCGCCTACTGGATGCTCGGCTACCTGCGGGTACGCCACGACATTCGAGTGCTGACCTCCCTATTCCTGGGTCTGGGCACCGTGCTCTGGTACGCCGCGGCCATCGGCTCGACCTGGTTCTTTGCCCACGTCGTTGCCCTTGCCTGCCTGCTGATATCGCTCGGTCTCGCCCTATCGGCCGACCGTGACGCCAGCGACCCACAGCCGCTCCGCGATGTCGTCGCAGGCATCCGCAGATTCGGCCTGCCGGGTGGCCGGCTGACGCTTGCCCTTCTTGTGGCCCTCGCCGGGCTGCTGGGGATTCTCCTCGTACTCGCTGGCGCTGGCACTCCTCCGGCCGCTCTCGACTCGGGCCTGGTCGAGGCCGCTGGGGGCACTCCCGCGGCAGTCATGGCCGGCGTGGGCCTGCTTCTGGGCATCGTGGCCGCCGCCCTGGCCTTCGTGGTTGCTGGCAAGCCTGCCGTCCTTGCCCCGTTCGCGATCCTGGTCGTGGTTGTCGCGGGTCTGCCGGCTCTCCTCATGGCCGGCGCCGTCGCGCCGTCCATCCTGCTCGTCATCGACGCCATCCTTGTTGTGGCGGTGGTCGGATTGTGGTCACAGCTCATCAGGCGGCCGAACCGGGTCGATCGGGCAATGGCCGGCCTGCAGACCGCTCTTTCGAGCCCGGAGGCCGTCCAGGTCGCGGCCGGGATCTTCTTCGGACTGGCCGTCACCGCCCGTCTGACCATCCTCCTCGGCTTCCCGTTCCTGATGCTGGTCGGGGGCGGAGGAACGTGGCTGCGTCGCGGCCTCCTGGCTGGCGCCGGAGCAGCCGTTCCGCTGGTCACACTGCTGGTGGTCACGTACGCGACGAGCGGCTACCTCTTCAACCCGGCCTACGTCTTCCAGTATCACAAGGAGCTCCAGGAATACGGCGCCGTGCTCGGCTACAACGCCGGGTGGGCCATCAGCGACATTCGCTACGTGCCGCACAACCTGATGATCATGCTGTTCGGAGCGCCCGAGATCACGCCCCCCACCGTAGGCGTCTACGGCCCGGACTACGGCACCGCCGCGTGCGTCACCTCGACCGCTCGGGGCCTCTTCGACTCGAGCTGCCCGCTGGTGATGCCCAACGCCGTTGGCACCAGCATCCTGTTGACGAGCCCGGCGTATCTACTTGGCCTTCTTGCCTGGCGGCCCCTGGGAGGCGCGAAGATCGATCGGGCCACCGCCGGCGCCACCATTGCCGTGCTGGCTATCGCAGTCGTGAATCTGATGCACTTCAGCCAGGGCTGGGTCCAGTTCGGCTACCGCTTCAGCAACGACTTCGCTCCGTTCGCGCTGATCCTCGTGGCCGTGGGCGCCAGCCGGCTGGGCCGCCGGTGGCCGGTCGTCCTGCTCGTGGCCGCGTCGATCGTCGTCAACTTCTGGGGGACCACCTGGGGAGTGATCCTTGGCTGGTGAGCGCCTGAGGCGGTTTCGACCCGATCTCCGCCGTCTCGCCAGCCCGGACGTACTCGATGCGGCGGCGGCTCCGGTCTTGGGGGCCGGGCTGACGCTCCTTCTCGTCATCCCAACCCTCGCCCCGGGCGTGCTGAACTGGGACACGGCCGAGTTCCAGACCGTCGGCCCGGTTCTCGGGACCGCCCATCCAACCGGCTTCCCGAGCTACGTGATCCTGGGCTGGCTTGCCTCGATCGTGCTCCAGCCGTTCGGCGATCCGGCCTATCGGATGAACCTGCTGCAGGCGATCCTGGCGGCCGTGGCTGTGGCCGGGACGGTCAGTGTGATCCAGGTGCTGACGGGTCGGCGGCTGATCGCCCTGGCCACGGGCCTGATGCTCGCCTGCAGCCAGCTCTTCTGGCGGCTCTCAACTCACGCCGACCCGCACATGTTCCACCTCGCTCTCGTGGCGATCCTGTTCGTCGTTCTGTTGACGTGGGACCGGCAGGTCCATAGCGACAAGCCGGAGACGGTCCGCCGTGCTGACCGATGGCTCGTAGTGGCGGCCGGCATCTACGGCGTGGCCGTCGCCAACCACTCCCTTGCCCTGCTGCTGCCGCCAGCGATCGGGCTGTTCGTCCTGGTGGCGGACTGGCGGATCGTCTTCCGCCCGCGGACGATCGTGGCCTGCGTTGCCGTGCTGGTCGTCACCGTCGTGGTCCTCTTCAGCGAGCTGCCGATCCGGGCCGCCATGAACGCCCCTCTTGTGTACGGTCACCCTGACACGTGGAGCGGCTTCCAGTACGTGGTCCTGGCGGAGCAGTTCCGGGGCAGCCTCTCAGATCCGTTCGGCGACCTCCCGACCAAGGCGGGCCAGGTGATGGACCTCCTTGTCGGCTGGCTCGGGCCGTTCGGCATGTTGGCCGCGGTCGGCTTCGGCACGAGCCTCGTCCGACGCCCGCGCTACGTCATCCTGAGCGGGCTCTCGGCCGTGGCGACGTCCGTCTTCGCAGCGTCGTATGCCAACGCCGACATCGAGCGTTACTACCTCGTGCCGCTCCTTGTGGCCTTCACGTGGGTCGGCCTCGGAGCGGCCGACCTGGTCGCCCTCGTCGGCTGGATCGTGGCGGAGGCGCGACGCCGGCTGGCAATCGGGGCGGTTGCGCCGATGGAGCCGGAGGGTGAAGCAACGGCGGAATCCGAGGCGGCTGAGCCGGAGGAGGCAGTGCCCGGGCTCGCTACGGGCCCAACCTACTGGACTCGCCGTGACGACGGAGGTCAGGTCGGCTGGGTCATCCTGGTCGGCGAGATTGCGGTGGCGGCGGCGATGGTGTTCTCGACCATTGGCGTCGTCCCCGAGCGGCAGCTCCTTGCGAGCGGCGGCGATCCGGGCGCGGTGAGCGAGGCCGACAGCACCTCAGACGCGGCCTTCATGAACGCGGTTCTGGCGCCGGCGGATGGCGGCGGGCTGCCGACAAACTCGGTGATCATGAGCTGGTGGAGCGTCTCGACCACCCTGTGGTACGGCCAGAAGGTCCTTGGCCTGCGGCCCGACATATACATCATCGACGACAGCACGCGGGTGGACGACAACCTGGGCACCGTTCAGGATGTCTTCAACAGATACCTGGGTAATAGGCCGGTCTTCACGATTCGGCTGGATGGCGGCGTCGACGGCATGGCCGCGCTCAGCACGGAATACGACATGCAGACGTACAGCCTCAACGGGGGCTTCACGATCAGTCGGGTAGTCAGTCGAAAGGCAGGCCAGTGAGCGCAGATGCGGGTCCGGTCGGGGCAGACGAGGCGTCGGGGTCAACCGCCTCGCGCGTCGCCGAACTCTCTTTCTTCTTCCCCGCTCACAACGAGGAGGCCAATCTCGCGGCCCTTGTCGATGAGGCTCTGGTTGCCCTGCCCGCGCTGGCCGAGAAGTTCGAGATCATCGCCATCGACGACGGCTCGCGCGACCGTACTCCGGCAATCGCCGACGAGCTAACTGCTCGGTACCCGGACACGTTCCGGGTCGTCCACCACCCGGCCAACCTGGGCTACGGCGCTGCGTTGCGGTCCGGATTCGAGGCCGCTCGCTTTGGGCTGATCGCCTTCATCGACGGCGATCGCCAGTTCAAGGTAGCTGACGTCGGCCGCCTCACCGGGCGCCTGGCCGGGGCCGACGCCCCTGACGTGGTGGTGGGCTATCGCCTCAAGCGGGCCGACCCGCCGATCCGGCGCTGGTACGCCCGCATCTACCGCCTCTCCAACCGTATCTTCTTCGGAGTCCGGGTCCGCGACATCGACTGTGCCTGCAAGCTGTTCAAGCGCGAGGCGCTGACTCCGATCCGCGTCTCCTCGGGCGGGGCCTTCTTCACGGCCGAACTGCTCATCAAGCTTCGCTTCGAGGGTCGCAGGATCGGGGAAGTCGGCGTGCCGCACTACCCGAGGACGGCCGGCTCGCCCACGGGGGCCAAGCCAAGGGTCGTCCTCCGGGCGGTTCGCGACTTCTGGTCGCTGCGATTCCGCCTATGGGTCCGGCGCGGCGACGCGATGCAGGAGGGCGAGCCCATCCTCGGTTAGGGCGGATCCGGCCGATCAGGCCGGATGACCATTCTGTCGGGCACCTCATCTCGCCGATCCGACGTGCCAAGGCAGAGGCAACGACGAGCACCGCAGCGAGCGCACTTGAAGATGCGTGAGCGACTGGCGCAGGAGCCACGCAGGAGCGCGGCGACTGCCCTGCGAGATCACTCGCGGGGTGACCCCTCCGAGCCGGGCCCTTCTCGGAAACCCTCTTCAAGGTTCACGTCGAGTGAGTTGACGAACTCTCGAAAGACCTCGAGCTTCTCGTCGACCTGTATCTCCGGCTCCACGCCAGCGCGGTCCAGGACCTCGGCCGAGGCGAAGATACGGACGCCGGTCCGAACGGCCAGGGCGAGTGCGTCCGACGGTCGGGCGTCGAGGGCGTAGGTTTGGCCGTCCCGCTCAAGCTCGAGAGTGGCATGAAATGTCTCATCGGCGAGGCTCGAGACGATGACCCGCCGAAGCGTCACGCCAAGCTCGGCCAGAGTGGCTGCGAACAGGTCGTGCGTCAGGGGCCGCTCGGGCTTCACACCCTGGAGCCGCGTGGCGATGGCGTTGGCCTCCCAGGGCCCGATCCAGATCGGGAGGTAGCGCTCGCGTTCGGTTTCCTTTAGCAGGACGACATGCTGACTGGAGAGCATGTGCACCCGGACGCTCTCGACGACGACTTCGGCGAGCGACTCTGCCATCGGCCGATTATCCCACTCCGGAACCGGCGTCGCGGCGGAGACGCCGGTTCCTACTTGGTCGCGCTCGCGCCCGGCGTCGGCGAAGGGCTCCCGCTGCCTGATGCAGTTGGCGACGGCGAGCTGTTCGGATTGAGAGAGGCGCGCATCAGGCTGCCGCCCTCGGTCCAGTACAGCGTCGGGTTGGTGCCGCCGGTCCCGGTGGTTACGAACAGGCCGGTCAGTGCGGTGAACCAGGGGGTGTTGGCCGGAACTATGTATTCCCCGACGATGGAGCCGTCGCTCTTCTCGAAGGCGACGATGCGCCGATTGAGACCGTCGTAGGCGTAGAACGTGCCCTGATCCTGAGCCGGGTTGTCGGCCGTCAGCTTAGTGTAGTAGGGAGCTTTCGGTCGGATCAGGGTGTCCGGGGGCGGGTCGGGCGACCAGCCGTGGATTGCCTGGCCCAGGACGTACTGTGTGATCTGGCCCTTGTCGACGAGGTACACCTTCCCGTCAACGTACATATCGTCGACCGTCGAGACGTCCTGGGCGACGCTCAGGTAGTTGGCCCGGCCGGCCGCTGGGTAGCCGCTGTTGTCGGTCGCGGGCGGGTACTTGAGGATCTGGTGCGCGCTCGGAACGACGATGTAGATGTTGTACTGGCCTATCTGCGGGTTGACGATGAACGTGCCGATGGCGCGAGCACCGATGCCCCAGTTCGCGTTGTCCGGGATGTTCACCTTGATCAGAGAGCCACGACCGGTGTTGTTGCCCTGCGCAGGGCGCCAGCGCCAGAGATTGTTGAAGCTATCCAGGATCAGCACATCCTGCCCACCGGTGGCGAGCAGGCGTGGATTGCCGGCGACGGCGCCTCCCCCCAGCGGCTCCTGGTTGGCGGCGACCACAGGGACCTTGGCCCCGGTCTGGAGGTTGACCCAGTAGACGGTGTTGACGGTGTTGTCGAGGACGTAGGCCGCCCCATCGGGACCGAGAACTACCCCTTCGAGGTCGTCCGTCCCGAACGACAGTACCGTCTGCGGTTGGATGGTGGTGACGTTGTAGTACCGGTCGAGCCCAGCCACAACCTGGGCCAGCGGATCGGCGATCAGAGCCGGCTGGTAACCGTTCTGTTGCGCGATCTGCAGCTCCTTGTAGGCATCCGTGAGATACCCCGCGGCCGTGGCCGGGTCGCTCGACAGGAGATCGCGACCGTGACCACTTACGGCGTCGAGATCCGCTTGAGCCTGGGCGAATGCTTGCTGGGCCGTCTGCTGCTGGTCGATGTTGGCCGTGCGGCCCGCGCCCGACAGGAACCACATGCTGGTGCCAACGACGGTGACCACGATCAGCAAGCCGACTACCGCGATAGCGGCTCGCTGCTGCCGCTCGCGGCGGACGGTCATTGGCGTGACCCGACCGCGAGACATCGCCCGCTGCGGCATGCGGTCGAAGAGGCCATACACGCCGCGGCGCAGCCAGCCATCGGCCGCGATCTGAGCCTGCCGGGCCGAGGTTTGCACCACGGCGACCCCGCCCATCACGGTGTCCGCCAGCGGGATCGGGGAGCGATCGGGAGCGCCCTCCATGGAGTCGCCCGGCCAGACCGGCTTGAGAGGAGCGGCCTTGTGCGTTGAAGCCACTTCGGTGGCCTCAATGAACAGCACGCCGTCGCCGCCGGTGCTGCCGAGGCTGCCCGACCCGAACTGGCGGTGGATCTCCTCGACCGCGGCCTGGGGATGGAGCTGCAGGACGGCGTCCTGGATGGAGCCAAGGCCGATGCGGCGGGATAAGTTGGGCGACATAAGGATGAGGCAGTCGCCCGCGACGATCTCGCCGTGCCAGACGTCGGGCCCGTCGATATCCTCGGCAGGCAGGCCGCTGTCTGGACTCGCGTCGGGGAGAGTCAGGAGCCGAGCCTGTCGGAGCATGTATGCCTCGGCAGGGCCGATGGTGGCCACATACAGCTCGTTTCCACGGATGACCGCCACAGCGAGACCAATCGGGCTCGGCTCGCCGGGACCAACCAGGGGACGGCCTGGCGAATGGAGGAGCACCTTGTTGGCCGCTCGGACGGCCTTCCGCAGGCAAACCGAGATGCCGGCCGAGAGGTCGTAGTAGTAGTCGTCGCGGATCCTCTCAGCGACGAGCTTGGTCGCCTCGCGCAGCTTGCGCCCGCCTACCCCCGTGACGAGCAGATAGAGACTCCCCTTCGTTCGCGACGTCGAGCCGATGTTGGGCTCGACCACAACAACAGTGTCGGCTGAGTCAGGGAGGCGTTGTGACTCGGCGATGACGCCGAGATTCATCTGAAGGCGGACGGCCATTGGCGGCAGCTAGCGGCGGGAATGATGGCGCCCGTAGTGACCGGCCGCATCCCAGGCGGCCGAGCCGGCGTTCGCAGGTGGGGATTATACGTGTCGCGTCGTTACCCGGAGTTGACGGATGGGTGTCCGAGTTGTGTCGCGCAGAGCAGCCAGCAGCTCGGGCGAGCGCAGCCGAATCTCCTGGGCCACGATCGGTTCGTCCGTCTCGATGGTCGCCACCCCTATGTTGAGATCGACGAGCCGGCATAACCCGATGGCTGCCGGCACGCGTTCCGCCACGACCTCCAACCAGGCCGAAGCCGCTCCCGCTTGCTCCAGCTGCTCTTCGAGCCCGAACTTCCTGGCCGTCTGCGGCAGCAGATCGGCCAGGCGCTCCATACCGCGGGCCTTCCCGTCGGGGTCGCGGGCGACTCGGCGGTGTGGGACGCGGTCGCCCGAACCGCCCTCCGAAGCCCGGCTGCCGACCCGCCGAGGCGGGCCGGTCATGCCTTGTTCTCCACGACTCTGGCACCATTGTCACCGTCCGGCACGACGCGCCACGACCGAGCTCGGCGACGCAGGTTGGGGTCGATATCGTCGGGATCCGTGGCCGTGATCAGAGCCTGGGGCAGCTCGGCGATGCGCCGTACTAGGTGGGATCGGCGGGCCGGATCGAGCTCGCTGAAGACGTCGTCGAGGAGAAGCAGGGGCGGGCGGCCGTCGAGCGCCGACAGCAGATCGAGCTCCGCCAGCTTGAGGGCCAGGATGGCCGTGCGCTGCTGCCCGCGGGATGAGAAAGTGGCCATGTCGCGTTCGCCGAGGCAGAAGACCAGATCATCGCGGTGGGGCCCAACTAGCGTCGTGCCGTTCCAGGCCTCTTTCTCGGACGTCTCGCGTAACCGCCGCGTCAGGGCATCGTGCGGTGACTCACCGGGGAGCAGAGAGGCATTCGACGAGTAGCCGACTGTCAGCCGCCCCTCGGCCGGGGCGATCTCGCGATGGGCCGCAGCGAGTGGCTCCGCCAGCAATTCGAGGAGACGCAGCCGCGCGCCTACGATGGCGGACCCTGCGGTGAGAAACGGCTCGTCCCAGAGCCTGAGCTGGTCGTGCTCTGCCTCGCCCTCGCGAATCGCCCGAAGCAAGCTGTTGCGCTGCTGCAGTGCCCGACCGAATATGGCCGCGTTGGATGTGTAGCTTGGGTCGTGCGGCGCAGTCAAGCCGTCCAGAGCGGCCCGCCGCAACGCCGGCGGACCGACAATCAGCAGCATCTCCTCGGGCGCGAAGAGGACGGTCCGGAGGTGTTCTGACAGAGCCGCCGGCCGTCTGGGAACGCCGTTGACCTGGGTCTTCTTTCGACCGCCCGCCTGGAGCGTCAGCTCGAGGGTGGTGCCCGGCGGCATAGCCCCGGAAGCGGCGCCGGTCGCGCCCCCGCCGGTCCCTTCCATGCCCCAGGAAGCGGCCGATCCCTCGACTCGCGCCATCACGCCTTCGATTCGGAGGAAGCTGGCTCCCCAGCGGATCAACTCGAAATCGGCTGCCGTCCGGTGGGAACGTCCCAGCGCGAGCAGAACGATGGCTTCGAGCAGAGTCGTCTTCCCGGCAGCGTTGGGTCCCCAAACGAGCTGCGGTCCAGCCCCGAGCTCGATATCCAGGGCCGCATATCCGCGGAGATTCCGGATAGCCAGAGAACGAAGGAGTGTCGCCGGTCTCACGTGAGACCCCAAAGCGCCTGCGTTGGAGATCTGCGACTCCCTAGGAGGTCGTCTTGACGGGCATGATGACGTGGACGTACTGGTCGTCGCCGATCGGCCGGAAGACGCCTGGCGAAAGAGGTCCGTTCAGCTCGATCGAGAACTGATCGCTGTCAACTTTGCCCAGTACATCGAGAAGATACCGAGCGTTGAAAGCAATAGTGGTGCCGTCTCCGTCGACTGCCGCCTCGACGCCGCTTTTGTTGTCGCCGACGTCGGCCGCAGCGCTGACGGTCAATCCGATCTCGGCGTCTTTGCCGATTTGGAGCTTGACGATGTTGGCCGTCGTGGAGCCTGAGATGAGGCTCGCAAGGTGGACGGCCGCGAGCAGCTGGTCACGGTCAACGGTCGCTTTCGTCGTGAAGCTCTTCGGCAGCACTTGCTGGTAGTTTGGAAACTGGCCGTCGATCAGCCGGCTGACCAGGTCTACGCCCTCGAGGTGGAAAAGGATCTGATTGCGGCCCGCCGAGAGGACGATATCGACGGGGTCTTCTGTGTCGGACAGGATGCCCTTGAGCTCGTGGAGCGACCGGGCGGGAACCACGACGCTCGTCTCCTCGACTGGGTCCAGCACGGCCAGCGTCTTCACTGCGATGCGGTAGTTGTCGGCCGCAGCAAGAGTCAACTTGTCGCCTTCGAATCTGGCTAGAACGCCGGTCAGGATGGGCCGCTCCTCGGCCGTAGCCGCGGCGAAGGTCACCTCTTCTAGAGCCTGGCGCAGAACGTTCTGGGAGACCCGCGTCGTCGGTCTCTCTCCCGAAGTCGGGATGGCCGGAAACTCCTCCGCATCGATGCCTTTGACCCGAGTCTCAAACCGACCAGCCTGAATACGGAGAGTCTCCTGTGCTTGAAGCTCGAGGTCGACACGCTCGTTGGCCGGCAGACCGGTGACAATTTCTGCCAGCAGGCGCGCAGGAACGGTAACCGAGCCACCCGTGTCGATCTTGCCCGGCACCCAGTACGTCATTCCGATCTCAAGGTTGGTAGCAGTTAGCTTGAGACCGCCATCCTCAGTGCGAAGAAGAACATTATTCAGGACGGGCAGCGTACTTCGGGTGGAGACAGCGTGACTGACGACCTGGAGACCACGGGCCAGGTTCTCCTGCATGACCGAGAGTTTCACGTCGGGTTCACTCCCCTGGGGGCGGACAAAGGCGGGCGGCTATGGGGAAAGATGGGAGCCGGAGTTCTCCTATTACTGGTGGATTGTCTATCTATCTTCTCATCTCGTCATCACCGTAATAATGGTGTGGAGAGTGTGAGTTCGCTGCGCGGCCACGCTTGACTGGACGGTGGAAGACGGGGGCTAGATCGTGAACGAGCGCAGCAGTTCTGGGGATTGGCTGGCCACTCGACTGTGCAAAACAGCGCCTGGCATGCTCCTGGGCTCTCTGGAAACACACCCGCCTCCACGAAAGAACGGTCTGAATGGGCTGACATCATCCACAGTGCACCCCGGTTCTCCACGAATATGGGCCGGTTATCCACGTCCGCGCCAGAATCAGCCTTGATCGTCCCGGGACGATCGCTCGTCTTTCAAGACTTCTGGACGTCCGAGGGCGAAAGAGCACGGGATGCAATGACAGTATGGGCCACCCGAGCGCCGGGTCCTCAGTCGGCGTAGATCAGTTCGCGGACCGCTGCCAGCTCTCGCCTGAGCTCGTCGTTGATGCCGAGCTCACGGTTGATCTTGTCACAGGCATGAAGCACTGTTGAGTGATCCCGACCGCCAAGCTCGGCTCCGATGCGTAGCAGCGACACGTCCGTCTCCTCGCGCATCAGGAACATCGCGATCTGGCGCGGCACGACAATCGCCTTGTCGCGCTTCTGTCCTTTGAGTGCATCGATCTGGACGCCGTAGTAGTCGGCCACGGCGCGGGCGATGCGCTCGGGTGTGACCAGCCGCTTTTTCGGGTTGTAGAGGACGTTCGACAGGACCGCCTGAGCCAGCTCGATCGAGATCGGCATCGCGCCCATGCTGGCGTAGGCGACGACTCGATTGAGGGCGCCTTCGAGCTCCCGAATGTTGCTGACGACCTTGCGAGCGATGAACTCCAGGACGTCGGAGCCGACCGGGACGGCCTGTTCTTCCGCTTTGGCCCGGAGGATGGCGATACGGGTCTCAAGGTCGGGCGCGGTCAGGTCCGCGATGAGGCCCCACTCGAACCGACTGCGAAGGCGCTCCTCGAGTGTGAGAATCGCCTTGGGCGGTCGATCGGAAGACAGCACGATCTGCTTGCCGTCTTCATGGATCGCGTTGAATGTGTGGAAGAACTCCTCCTGGGTGCGTTCCTTGTCCGCAATGAACTGGATGTCGTCGATGAGGAGCAGGTCAATACGGCGATACCGGGCCCGGAAGTCGTCGATCTTGCCCTGCTGGATGCTGGTGATGAACTCGTTGGTGAACTTCTCACTGGTGGCGTAGACGACCCGCTTGCGGGGAAAACGGGCGATAACGGCGTTGCCAACCGCATGCATCAGATGGGTCTTGCCAAGGCCGACCCCGCCGTACAGGAAGAGAGGGTTGTAGGCGTGACCCGGCCTCTCAGCCACTGACAGGCTGGCAGCATGGGCCAGGCGATTGGCCGAGCCCACGATGAAGTTGGCGAATGTGTAGCGGGGATTTAGGTTCGTCGACGCGCCTTCGGAGGCGCCGACTCGTGTCGGCTCGACCCGGACCGGCTGCGATCCCGCTGGTGCTGCCGTCCCGGCCGAGGCGCCGTTGGCGCCGCTCGACTCACCAGCCGGCCGAACGATGAACTCGACCTGGACGCTGTAGCCCACGATCCGGGCAAGCGTCTGCGAGATCAGGGACCGGTAACGGGTCTCCAACCAATCCTTGGCGAAACCATTGGGCACCGCGATTTTGAACCGGTTGTCGTCGACGTCGACGAGAACGGTGTCACGCAGCCAGGTTTCGAAATTGGCCGGAGACAAGGAGACCTGGAGCTCTCCCAGTGCCGCGCGCCAGACTTGCTTCGCGTCCATCGAGGCAGGCTCAGTCCTGAAGAAGGCTGGAGGTGGATGGCCAGATTCGTGACGACCACCTGGTCAAATATCGCCTTTGTGGCGCCGCGAGCCTCCAACCGTCTAGGCTCTCCTCCGGAGCCGGCTGGCGGTTCTCACGGTTCATCTGGGCCGATGCCCAGGGTTGTCTGGCGCCGCGGGCCGACGAAGAATAGCACCGGCCAAGCGGGCGGGGCAAGGCTCTGAACCGGACCAATCGTGATACTCCCAGGGAGTATCATTCAGATGCTTCCTGTGCCGAGCGAGGCCAGCCTCTCGGTGTCCTTGTCCGTTTGACACTTCGAGTTCCAGCTACATATAATCCGCCGGCAGACGCGCCAAAGCGCTTTCGTGCGCCCGGCGCGTTCGCGTGCCTTTCGGGGTATCCTGGCCCCGAGGCCGAATGGAGAGCCACACACCTTTCGATGAAGCAGACCTTCCAGCCCAAGAAGCGGCATCGCAGCAAGGAACACGGCTTCCGCGCCCGGATGAAGACCACTGGGGGACGCCGGGTGCTGGCGGCCCGCCGCGCTCACGGTCGCAAGAAGCTCACGGTCTGACGACGGACCGCGGCCACAACTCGCCGCGGCTGGTGATGCTCTCTAAGCCGAAGGACTTCGCGGCGCTACAGGGAGAGGGAACCGTCAGGTCTCATTCCCTGTTGGTGGTTCGAATCCGAAGGACCGGCCTCGAGGAGACGCGCTTCGGCCTATCCACGGGGCGCAAGCTCGGCGGAGCAGTGGTGCGGACTAGGGTGCGCAGGAGACTCCGTGAGGCACTCAGGGTGATGGCGCCCTCGTTCCAGCCCGGCTGGGACGTCCTGATCATCGCCCGACCGCCTATCGTCGGTGCGGACTTCCAGACGGTGGCAGGCGTGCTGCAAGACCTTCTGCGCCGAGGAGGAGTAATCGGAAGGCGGACCGTCACGTGAAGACGGTCGGTATCGGGCTGATCAGGCTCTATCGCCGGCTGTTCGCCTGGCGCCCGTCGGTCTGTCGGTACGAGCCCACCTGTTCGGTCTACACCGAGCAGGCCATCGCAAAGTACGGTCTGCTTCGAGGGAGCTGGATGGGAATGCGTCGAATCGCTCGCTGCCACCCGTGGAGTCGCGGTGGCTACGACCCAGTTCGCTAAAGTGGTCTCTCTCGGGCGGAAGCCCTCGACGTTGACCCGGGCTCGCACTCGCTGGGCCGCTTTCGGGTTGCTCATCGCACTCTTCGCGCTTGCTGTGGTGGCGTGCGGCACGGCCAACGCCGCCAATCCCACCGTTGGCCCGCAGGTCGCCGCCGCGGCCTCGGCTTCGGACCCTGCCGCGACGCTGGCATTCGGGTCCCCTGCCACGTCGCCCTCGCCAAGCCCCACCCCACCGCCCGCGCCGCTTGCGATCGCCAGCCCGGGTGCGGATCCCACCGCTCTGCTTGGTTGGCTCTTCACGCCGATCTTCCAGGGGTTGTTTCTGCTGCTGACCGGGCTCTACGCCCTGACCGGCAACATCATCATCGCCATCGTGCTGATGACGCTGCTGATCCGGCTCGTCACCATCCGCCTCTCGGCCCGTCAGATCATGTCGCAGAAGAGGATGCAGATCCTGGCACCTGAGCTTCGGGAGCTGACCAAGGAGCTCAATCGCCGCTACAAGGGCGACCGCCTGACCATCCAGAAGGCGACGCAGGAGTTTTACAAGGAGCGTGGTGTCAGCCCCACCGCCGGATGCTTGCCGTCTTTGCTCCAGATGGGCCTGCTCTTCCCGATGTACTGGGTCATTCGAGACGGCCTTACGAACTGGGACCCGAGCGCCATGCTGCGCGTTTTCGGTGTCGACCTTGTTCCGTCGATCCAGTGCCCCAACCCGGCCCACATAGTCGATGGCGTCGTCGACAAGGCTCTCCCCTGCATCAACACCGTCGTTTTCGGGATCAACGTCGGGCAGCCGCAGGTGCTCTTCAACGTGCCGCTGGTCGTCTTCACCCTCGGCGTGAGCGCACTCGCCGTTGCGGCCGGGCTCTTGCAGTTCGTGCAAAGCCGAATGCTGATGCCGCCGGCTGGCGAGAACGACCCGACGGCCAGCACGCAGCGCACCATGATGGTCATCTTCCCGTTCTTCTCGATCCTGTACGGCGGCTTCCTTCCTGCCGGGCTCTTCGTCTACTGGATCACGACCTCGGTGTTCTCGATCGTTCAGCAGTTCCTGATTGTCGGGTGGGGCTCGATCTTCCCGCTGTTCGGCTGGCACCCGGGCTTCGCCCAAAACCACGTTCCTAAGTTCCAGGTCACCCTGCCCGAGACGGTGAACACAGGTAAGTCACTGGCGGCTACCCGGCACAAGCCGGAGGAGCGATGGGCATCGGCGGCCTCAACGGTGCGGCCCAACGCGCACAGGCGCCCAAGCCGACGAGGGAGACGACGCTGACATGACAGCTTTTCGCGACGCTTACCGTGAGTTCACCGGCAAGACGGTTGAGGAGGCTCTTCGCGGCGCCCGAGACGAATTCGGGGTCGGCCTCGACGAGCTCGATTTCGAAATCCTGACCCCGGGTAGCCGGGGTGTTCTGGGTATGGGTGCCGAGCCCGCTCGTGTGCTGGCGGCCCCCCGCTCGGCACTCGGTGGCTCTGCACCAAAGAGAGAGGCTGCGGCCCAGGTCCCGCTTGCGGTTCCCTCCCACGACCGGGAGGACCGTCCCCGCCCAGGTGGCGACCGATTTGACCGCGGCCGGCCCGAACGCAGCCCACGCCCCGGCGGCGACCGCGGCCCCCGCCCAGGTGGCGACCGATTTGACCGCGGCCCACGCCCCGGCGGCGACCGCGGCCGGCCCGAACGCAGCCCGCGCCCCGAAGGCGACCGTGGCCCCCGCCCAGGTGGCGACCGATTTGACCGCGGCCCGCGCCCCGGCGGCGACCGCGGCCGGCCCGAACGCAGCCCGCGCCCCGAAGGCGGGCCTCGCCCCCAGGCCGGTTTGACGGCCCAGGAGCTCGCCGAGGTCGCAGCCGCCCGCGGTAACCCGCACGCTGAGCGCCCGGAGTCGGCGAACGTGACGCCCGAGGCCATGGCCGCTGCCAAGGAGATCCTCGAGCAGATCATGAGCCAGCTCGAGTTCAACGTTCGCGTCGAGATCAAGGCGGGCGAAACGAACCGGCTGAACGTCGTCGGCGAGGGTGATGAGAAGGAAGCTCTTGGCGCACTGATCGGGCGCAAAGGCGAACGGCTCTCCGCTCTGCAGCATCTCGTCAACCTGCTGCTGTCCAAGCGCGTCGGCGAATGGACGCGGATCCTAGTGGACGTCGAGGACTACCGCGGCCGCCGCGAGAGTCAGCTCCGCGATCTGGCCAACCGCGCGGCGGAGCGCGTCATCGAGACTGGAAAGATGCTTCAGCTTGAGCCGATGCCTGCCCTCGAGCGCCGATGGATTCATCTCGCGCTGCGCGATCACGAGCGGGTCGCAACGCAATCTATCGGCGAGGAGCCGAACCGGCGCGTGGTCGTGCTCCCCCGCGAGATCTGAGATACAAAACTCGTCAGATGGGCGGCTCCCAGATCGCCGGAGGCCATGTTTGTCGCGGACGCCGCTTCGAGAGATGAGAAATTGACCATTGTGCTCAACGATTCGTGCAGACGGCGTAACGTGGAGTCGAGACGAGGCGTCTTTCGGCGGGATCAGTAGCCCCGGTTCATTTGCCCATGCCGTCAGTCGCCGTGGCGCCGAGTTGCCGACCGGTGTGGTAGTCAAGGGAAAGAAATGACCACGGACTCGCCCGATCCGTTCGGGACTAAGGAGCAGAACAAGGTTCCGGTGCAACCGGCGCCCTCGCAGCCACCCGTTGCGGTGGTGTCCAACGCCCTGCCATCCGAATTGGTGGACGACGTCACCCGGTCTTCGCAGCCGCCGAAACCGCCCAGGTCCCGAATTCCGCAATCGCGGATCAAGTCGGTGACCCCTCGCGATCTTCGCCTGGCTGGATTTGTGGTCGCGTTCGTCGTCGGCGCCGTGGCCGCGCTCTTCGTCCTGTCGGCGGTGGCCTTCGGCTTTGCCAGCACCTACAGCAACCGCGTCCTGCCCGGCGTCCGTGTCGGCACCGTGGATCTTTCTGGCCTGACGCGCAACGAGGCCATCGCGAAGCTTCAGTCCGCCTACGCCTATCTCGCCCAGGGCGAAGTAACAATCACGACGCCGGTTGGCGCGGCGACCATCACCTACCAGCAGGTCGGCCGCGGACCGGACGTGGAGGCCATGGCCGATGCGGCCCTGGCAGTCGGCCACTCCGGCGACCCGATCGCGGATGCCGCGAGCGTGGTTCATTCGGCGGCGTTCGGGCAGGTCATCCCGGTCGTCATCAAGATCGATCCGAACGCTCTGGCCCAGCGCATTCAGCAGCTCGTCGGCACGAGCTCGATTGCGCCGCAGAATGCTCAGGCGACGGCCAAGGGCGGGGCCTTCAGCTTCACGCCATCGACACCCGGCCACGGTATCGATGAGCTATCGATGGGTTCCACGATCATCGACCGGCTCACCCAAACGAGCGCCCCGGCAGATCTGCAGGCGGGCGGAACTTTCACCACGCTGAGCCCACAGGTCACCGACCAGGATGCCCAGGACGCGATCGCTCTGGCCCAGAAGATGATCGTGAACGTCAACCTGACCTGGTCCATCCCGCCGGCCGCTGCGCCTTCGAGCTGGAAAGGGCAGAGCTGGACGATCGCTGCCTCCCAGATCCGCAGCTGGATCGTCTTCGGAACCCGACAGGACGGCACGTACGCGCCGGCCGTCGATCCAGCCCAGGTGGAGGCCTACCTGTCGAGCATTTCCTCGAAGGTCAGCATCGCCCCAGTTGAGCCATCGGTCGTGTGGGATTCCTCCGGCAAGCCGGTCAACCTGACCCCCGGCACGGACGGCGTCGGCATCGACCTCGCCGGCACCACTCAGGCCCTCTCGGCCTACCTCGACACCCTCGCGTCCGGCGGCACCGTCGGGCCGAGTCTCGAAGTTCTCACGACCGCGATCCACCCGCAGATCACAAACGTCAGCACCGTCGCCGGCATGGTGATCATCGGCCAGCACACAACGCAGTTCATCGTGGGCGTGAGCAACGGCATGGGCGCAAACATCCGCGTACCGGCCACGCTACTCAACGGCCAGGTCGTCGGACCCGGCCAGCAGTTCAGCTTCCTCCAGGCCGTCGGGCCGATCGACCCCGCGAACGGCTACACGATGGGCGGCGTCATCGTGGACGGGAAGAGCAACCATACCGGCGCCATGGGCGGCGGCATCTGCTCCGCCTCGACGACGATGTTCAATGCCGCCGCCGATGCGGGTCTCCAGATCGACGAGCGCCACGCCCACTTCTACTACATCAACCGCTACCCGGTCGGTCGAGACGCCACGGTCTATTCCAACGGCGCGACCACGTGGGACCTGAAGTGGACCAACGATACTCCCTATCCGATCGTGATCCGGGCCTTTACCACCCCCCGCACCACGGCCTACATCACCATCCAGCTCTGGAGCCTGCCGCTGAACCGGACGGTGACCTGGTCCGGCGGGGCCGTCACCAACAAGGTCCTCGCCACGAACAACACACCCGAGTACGTCAGCACGTTGAAGCCGGGCGTGAAGAACATAGCCGAATACGCGACCGACGGGTTCGACACCAGCGTGACCCGGGTCGTTACGGACTCCAGCGGCACGGTTATTCACAAGGACACCTGGACTTCGCACTACTCCGTGGTCAACGGCCAGGTGCAGATCGGCGGCTCCCCGCCTCCGTCTCAGTCGCCGTCCCCGTCGCCTGGGGCTTCGACACCGACGCCGGCCACGATCCCAACTCCGTCTTCGTCTCCGTCCCCCACGCGGCGCCGCAAGACCAAGTAGACCGGGGCCCCAGCAGCGCAATCGGCATTTCCGGCGCGCCCGCTGGCGTTGCGGATTGGGAAGGTTCGGGCGCGGCCCGAAACGCGTTGTTGTCCGTGGCGGCGAACGTGGACGGTGGGGTGGCGGCGGGCGTGCTCGGGCCGGTCTCAGTCCCCCGACAGACACGGATCGGCGGCCGACGCCTCGATTGGGCCCGCAGGGCCACCGTGCTCGTAGTTCAGCAGCTGAGGGAAGAGGCGGACCACGGCGAGGAGCCCGACCAGGCACAACACCCCGCCCGACACCACCGAGAACTGCGGCCCCGCCACGGCGGCCACGCCTGCCGCCTCGGCATCGCCCAAGCGCGGCCCGCTCGTGACCACCAGGCTGTACATGGACGAGACACGTCCGCGGAGATGGTCCGGCGTGACCAGCTGGACGATGGAGTTGCGCAGGACGGCGCTGATGACATCGGCGCCACCGGCCACGGCCAGGCAAACTAGGGCCAGCGGAAAGCTGGCCGTCAGGAGTCCAAACGCGACGATAGCGCTGCCCCAGCCCGCGACGGAGGCCACGACGCCGAGACCCGGCCGGCGCACTCGGCTCACCCAGCCGCTGAATGCCGCGCCAACGAGCGCTCCCACTGCCGGAGCGGCATTCATCAGGCCATAACCCGCGGCGCCCGTGTTGAAGACCGTCAAAGCGAGCTGAGGGAACAGGGAGCTCGGCATGCCGAAGACCATCGCGTTGAGATCGATGGCGAAGGTGGCCAGGACGATGCGACGATCGACAGCGAAGCGCAGGCTCTCTGCGATCGACCGCAGGCCAGGCCGGGCCGCCTCCGGATGAGGTGGGATCGGGGCAATCAGCAGCAACGCGATGAGACTGGCCACGAAAGTGGCGACGTCGAAGGCGAAGGCTGCGGCGACGCCGGAAGTGGCGATGATCACGCCCGCGAAGACCGGCCCGGCTACGGATACGGTTTGGCCGCTCAACGTGTTGACCGCGATCGCGGCCGGAAGCCGTTCGCGGGGGACGAGGCGCGGCAGGGCCGAGGATCGGGTGGGTTGATCTACTGCGCCGACGCCCGCGGCAACGAATGCGACCGCGTAGAGGGCCCAGATCGACGGATTGGGCTGGGCTGCGAGGACGGCCAGGCAAAGGCTCGAGCCCGCCAGCAGCGCCTGCGTGGCGATGAGCAGGCGGCGCCGGTCTACCGCGTCGGCGACGGCGCCGCCACCGAGCGAGAAGATGAGGATCGGGACGAGCTGGACGAGGGCCAGAAGCCCGATCGATAGCGAGCTGTGGGTGAGCTGCCACAGCTCGAAGGGGAGGGCCACCACCGTGACCTGGCGGCCCAGGCCGCTGATGAGCTGGCCGAGCCAGATTATCCGGAAATCGCGGTCGAGCCTGACCGGCTCGAGATCGACCAGCAGGCTGCGCAGCTTCGCAACCCGGTTGGTGGAGGTCATAGGCATGGCGCGAAGGATAGGCGAGGGCCGCCGATTCAACGCAACGCGGCCAGCCGACCGCGAGGTCGGTGACCGACCGGACGTCTCCGGCTAGTCGGTCCTCTGTCTAAGGAGGTCGATCGAGACGCACGCCACCCAAAGCAGCAGGCTGAGAAGCGACGCCCATTCAAGGAATGGGACGCCCCAGAGGCCGGTCGGTCGGTTCAGGATGGGACCGTCGGGGTTGGCGGGGTGGTACGTCGAGTAAGCCGCTATGAATGTCCCGAAGACGACAACGACTTCGGCGCCGGGGACGAGCAACCAGCGCGTGAAGCCGGGGCGTCGGGCGGTCAGAAGCCATAGGCTGAAGATGCCGGCGACGAGCCCGCCCGTCAGGAAGAAGACATCCGAGGCGATCCGATGGGTCGATAGGTAATCCATCGGGAAGACGCCGACGAGGGTGCCGGAAACCCCGGCCACCAGGCCGACGGCGACGAACGGGGTCTTGAAGGGGCCATTGAGCCGGGACGCGAGCAGCAGCAAGAACGTGCCCAGGCCCATCCCGCCGACGACGATGCCGAGGTTGAATGCCCAGGCGAGCCTTGACACCGAAATCTCGCCCAGTTCGGAGATGAAGTGGTTCAGCGGGGAGTAAGCCTCGCCGAGCCGGCCGCGATAGGGGAACGCGGCGACGGCGATGACGAGCAGGATGAGACTCGTCGAGACGAGCCCAAGCAGGGCGAGCCTGCGCGGTGTGACGGAAAGGGAAAGCGTGCGAATCGGAGTCGTTGCCACCCGGAGCCCTTCTCGGTCGACCGCGGGCGGGGCGAAGACGTCGATCGGCCGCCCCCAGGTCGAGGGCCCAGCGCCAGAAAAATGGTGGAGATGGGGGAGAGTCGAACTCCCCGTCCAGAAACCTTCACCGGAGACCACTACGAGCGTGTCCGGTGATTTGTCGTCGATCGCCCGGTCGACCATCGGCAGCCTACCGAGCGCTCCAGTCACGTTCCCTCGCGGGCTTTGACTCCGGCTACGCGACGCTACCCGGAATCGCACCTCCGCTCAATGACGCTTCCACAGCCCACGGAGGTGAGGCTGCTTCCACGCTCACCTTACTGCCTAAGCAGCGAGGGCGAGAGCAGGCTGGCTGTTGCCAGTTACTTCTTTTGCCGCCTGTTTAACGAGGCCTGACGGCACCTCGGCTCGCGTTCTCCGGCAACCGGCCCCTGTCGAAACCACGCATCCCCACGGAGCCCACGCTACCAGCGCCCGCGGATTGTACCGCGGGATCGCTCCAGCGGGCTAATCGGACGCGAACACAGGAAGGGGCAGTCTGGCCCGCCAACCCACGCTCGGCTGACCGAAACCGTGCGGCGGCGGAATCACGCCGTCTCCACCATCCTGCGGCGGCGCGGCGTGGTGATCGCCGGGCTCGCTGCCGCACTCGGTGCTGGAGTTGGAGTGGGAGCCGGGGTGGGAGCCGCCGGCGGCGGGCCGCCGATCTCCACCTGGCCGTTGACCGCGGTGTAGTGCGAGTACCAGACGTCCCTGTGGATGACCTTTCCGGAAGCGTCCGTCACCACCCGGGTCACGCCGGTGTCGAACCCGTTGGTCGCGTACTCGGCTATGTTCTCCACGCCCGGCGGGAGCGTGCTGACGTACTCGGGTGGGTTGTTGCCGGCGTAAACGATGTTGGCTTTCCCGCCGCCGGTCCAGGTCACCGTCCGGGTGATCGCCATGCTCCAAAGCTGGATGGTGATCGTGCTCGTGGAACCGTAGGTAGTCCAGGCCCGGATCACGATCGGATAGGAAGTGTCGTTGGTCCACCTCAGGTCCCAGGTGGTCACGCCGTCGGATAGGACTGTTGCGTCTCGACCGACCGGGTAGCGGTTGATGTAGTAGTAGTGGGCATGGCGCTCGTCGATCTGCAGGCCGGCCGTTGCAGCAGCGTTGAACATCGTCGTCGAGGCGGAGCAGATTCCGCCGCCCATCGCGCCAGTGTGGTCGCTCTTCCCGTGGAGGATGACGCCGCCCATGGTGAAGCCGTGGGCGGCGTCGATGGGCCCGACGGCCTGGAGGAAGCTGAAGTGCTGGCCGGGACCGATGACCTGGCCATTGAGGTTGGTCGCCGGCTGGCGGATGTTCTTGCCCATGCCGTTGCTGATGTCCGGGTAAAACGTCGTGGTCCATTTACCCACGATCACCATGCTGCTGACGGTGTCGATGCTGGCGATCTGAGGGTGGATCGGGCCCGTTACGATCTCGACACTCGGATCGGCGCTACCGCCGGCCGCAAGGGTGTCGAGGTAGGCTGAGATCGCCGAGGCTGTCGCAGCGAGGTCGATCCCTACGCCGTCCTTGCCGGCGACCAGGCTGACCGGCTTGCCGGAGGAATCCCACACGACCGACGGCTCAACCGGGGGGACTGCAACGCCGGCATTCGCCGTGATGGCCGATAGGTAGGCCTCCAGCTCGGCCTGATCCACGGCCGGCCCGTACGTGCCGTCCGGGCGAGTCCCGAAGACGATCCAGCCACGGATCTGCGAGGCGGGGATCGTCCAGCTCTGCCCTTTCCAGCTCGAAGGAGCGGCGGCAGGTGGCGTGGACCAGGTCAGGCTGACGTCGACGATCATCTTCTGGGCGCGGGCGATCGCGTCCTCGGCCCCCTTGTCACTGACAGTCGGCGCCAGTGACACGAACGGGCCGCTCAATTGGAGGTCCGGCGTGGCATTGGGCTGCTGCAACTTGTCGATGATCGCCGACTCAATCGACTTCTCATCGACGCCGCGTCCCGCTGTCGCCGGGGTGATGCTGAAGGCGCCGCCAGTTGCCGTCACCTGAGCGTCCTGTGGGGCGACCGTGCTATTGCCGGCCAGCTGCTGGATTCGCCGGGCCAGCGCGGTGGGATCGACCTGGATGACTACCGGGATCACCTGACCGAACGCGGCGGAGTGGACCAGGCCGGCGGCGTCGGCGATCGGGTTCCCGGAGTGATCGATGGCCAGGGCAGCGTCGGCCATGGCTTCCGTGTCAGGTACGCGGCCGGCCTGCTGGTAGGTGATCGCCGCCACGCCAACCGGCGTAGTGATCGTGGCTTCGCCATTGCTCAGGTAGGCGAACCCGGCCCGCAGCTTGGCGATGGCTTGGTCGCGCGTGAGGCCCGAAAGATCGATCGAGCCTGCACGGACGCCGGGCACGACCTTGTTGTCGTATGACCTGGACAGGCCGAAGGCGACCGCCGATAGCAGGAAGAGCGTTGCCACGGCGCCGACTACGAACGCGACCGCGAAACCCAAGAGGCGGCGATGGCTGGGGGCTTCGGACTCGACCGGCGGCTGCCGCTGCGACTGCGCCGGCGATGAGCGGCGCGTGAACCAACGCCGGGGCGGCCGAGATGCAAGCACGCTGTCCATCAGCTCCGCTTCCGGCGGCACCCACACGGCCGCAACCGGCTGCTCTGATGCAGCCTTGTCAAGCGACGTCGTGTCTTGGTCGGCGGCCTCGGACGGCACGACCGCGTCGGTGGTCATCGCGTTCCTTTTACCACAACGGTGACCAATTACCATGCCTGTTACCACAACGGTGACCAATTACCAGCCGGTTGCCGGACCAGCCTGGTAGATCGGCGCCGTCGCAACTCGTGCGTTGGTGAACCGACCGAGTCGGCATGCTACCGGCCGCGACCCCGATCTGCGTCGGCGATGGCCCGCTCCATGTCTCGGCGGGCGTCGCGCGCGGCGATGTCGTGGCGCCGGTCGTGCTGCTGCTTGCCCTTCGCCAGCCCGATCTCCAGCTTGGCTCGGCCGCGCGCCGTGATGTACATCTTCAGCGGAACTAGTGTGAGCCCCTTGGCCTTGGTCCGCGTCAGGAGGGCCACGATCTGAGCTCGGTGGACGAGCAACTTGCGCGGCCGCTTGGGCTCGTGGTTGTAGCGGTTGCCGGTGTCCCAGGGCGAGATGTTCGCACCGACCAACCAGGCCTCACCGTCGTCGATGCGCGCGTAGGACTCAGCCAGGCTCACCTTGCCGGCTCGAACCGACTTGATCTCGGTCCCGGTCAGGGCGATGCCGGCCTCGAACGAATCCTCGATCGAGTACTCGTGGCGGGCTTTTCGGTTTTGGGCGACGGTCTTCTCTTCGCCCATGCTGCTCCCCTGGAATCTGTTCGCGCTGGCTGTGACGAGGTTAGCCGACCTGAGGCTCGACGACGGACATAGGTTCGGACGGAGCCGCCCCAGCGTCGGTGAACGCTCGGGCGGGCGGGGGCTGAGGATCGACGGAATCGGGGCCCGTCGTCCGCGCTGGCGCGAACCCGCTCGCACACACCGGAGACGCACGAATGCCGGCCCCGAAGGACCGGCATTCGGTCTGCGTTATGACACCACCCGCCGGTGACCGGTCTCTAGAGCCCGGATCCTAGCGAGGTGGTGCAGCGCATAGGCAAGTCCGACACTGCACATCACCTCCTTTCGTTCACGGGCATGTTATCGGAAGGCAGGCCAAGCGCGCAACGGCCGGTTCCTGGGGGCTCAGTGACCGGGACGTGGTGACGCTGGAACGTGGTGACACCAACCCGGCCCCTCTGGTCCATAAAGACCGCCAACGACTCAGCCGAGCCGTTTCTGGCCAGGTGCTCACCGCGACGACGCAACGCAAGACCGAACCCGGGCCGGAAGGGCGGTTCGGGCCGCCCGTGCCGCTGAAGGGCGCGTTTCCGCCCGTGCGAAGCACGTGCCGGGACGAAAAGGGTCCCAACTGGCCTGGATCAGACCGCTTCGGGTCGTTTCAGCCGCCGCGACTTCGGGGGCGCCCGCCGAATGTCGATGCGATGTGAAATCGGCAAGTTCCTACCCCGGGGCGGAGGGCCAGCGGCCGGGGTCTCAACTCTTGGCTCTCAAATCGGGCTCGGTGACGGGCTGGCGGTTGGGACGTCGGTCGGGCTCGCGGAAGCGCCGGGACTCGCCGAGGCGCCAGCTTCGGGCGGGAAGCCCAGCGCCTGCAGGCCGGCGTCGAGGACCGGGTCGGTGCCGGCTCGGGCGTTGGCCGAGCTGACGGGTACGTCCGGCTGGAGTCCCTTGCCCTGGATCCAGACCTTGTCCGGGGTAAGCCAGCGGGCGACGGTGAGGTGGATGCCCCCGAAGTTGTTGGACAGCGGCAGCCACTCCTGGACGACGCCTTTGCCGTAGGTCTTGGCGCCGACGAGCTTGGCTCGACCCCGGGCCTGCAGCGCACCGGCAAGGATCTCGGCCGCGGACGCGGTGTTCCCGTCGACGAGCACGACCAGGTGAATGGAGCTGTCGGTGGCTCGACCGCCGGCCGTGGCCGTCACCTCGGTCGTGTTGCCGCTGGCGTCCTGCTGGTAGGCAATCACGCCCGACGGGATGAACTCGCTGGCGATCTTGACTGCATCCGCCACGTAGCCTCCAGGGTTGCCGCGGAGGTCGAGGATCACGTTGCGCTGGCCGGCCGCCAGCGCAGCCTGGAGGGCCGTATCGAACTGCGAGCTGGCCGGCGGGTTGATGCCGCTGACCTGAATGTAGGCCACGGCGCCGTTGGCAAGCGTCTTCGCGTCGACCTCGGACTGGTTGTATATCTGGCGCACGATCGACTTTTGGATCGAAGTGGTGCCGCGGAGCAGGCCCAGCGTCACCGTCGTGTTCTGAGGTCCCTTGATCAATGCGGTGGCCTGGTCGATCGTCATACCGTCCAGCGACTTGCCCGCGACCGTGGCGATCACGTCCCCTGCCAGGATGCCGGCCGCCGCGGCCGGTGACCCGGGGATCGGTTGGACGACCGCCAGTTCGCAGCCGTTGCCGATCTTCGAGCAGTTGAGGCCCGAATTGGGGTCGATCGGCTGGAGCTGGACCTGAACGCCGATTCCCTCGGCCTGGCCTCCGACGTTGAGCAGCGAGCTCGCGAAGTCGGACGGGCCCTGGTAGTAGGACCACGGGTCGTTGAGGCTTCCCATCATTCCCTTGATCGCAGCTTCGACCAGCTGGTCCTGGCTCGGCTTGGGGGAGCCCGCGAAGTCGTTCTGGATCAGCGAGTACACGTCCCAGAACGGGGCGAATCGAGCCTCCTGATCGGCTGGCGTTCCGGGCGTGGTGGCGACGTGGGCCCCGAGCGAGTAACCGCCGATGAACAGGGCGCTGCCGGCAAGGGCGGCCACAAGGATCAGGGCGAAGCGGGAGGGTGCCACTTTTCGGCGGCCGCCCGAGCCCGTGGGTTCGTCCGGCCCGGCCTCTTCAATGCGCTCGTCGACTTCGGTGCTGTCAACCGGCACCGAGGCCACAGCAGCGGTGGTCGCTTGGGGCGTGGCCGTCGATGCGTCCATCTTGTGATTCGGGATGGTGTCGGTCGCTGGCTCCGAGACTTCGGGCTGGTCCGGGTCGTTGGGGGTTGGCATGGGGGGCATCGATGGAACCTCAGTCAGCATGAGACGCGGATCGGTCTGGCGATCAGCGGATGAGATAGCTCCGAACGGACAGGTACGAGCCGAGGACGCCGATGCCGACCCCGGTTCCCAGGACGATCAGAGCGATGTTCCGTCCGACAGTCGCGCTGGCTTCTACAGGCAGAACCGTGAAGTAGTCGGCCAGGAAGCTCGTGATCGGGCCCTGGCTCACCAGCAGCAGACCGATCGTGACGGCCGCCCCCAGCAGACCGACCAACGCCCCTTCGAAGATGAAGGGCCAGCGGATGAAGGCATCCGAGGCTCCGACGAGGCGCATTATCTCGATCTCGTCCGCACGCGAGACAACGGCCAGCCGGATCGTGTTGATGATGATGAACAGGACGATCAACCCGACGACGACGAGAATCGCCGCCCCGCCCGCTCGAAGGATGCCGATGACCGTGACCATCTGGTCGACCGTCTGCTTGATGTTCAGGACCCGGTCGACCGGAGACTGGTTATTGAGGAATGTCGCGACGTCAAGGTAGTCGTTGGGGTCGCGCAGGTTGATCTGCAGCGAGGCGGGCAACGGGTTCGTCGGCAGGGAGTTGATCACGTCGGCCTCGTCGGGGTGCCGGGCGAGGAAGTCGTTGTAGGCCTGGTCCTTCGAGACAAAGCTGACCTGGGTAACCTGCGGCATCGCCTTGAGAGAGGTCTCGAGTCTTGAGACGTCCTGAGCAGTAGCCGAATCCTTGAGATAGGCCACGACCTGGACTTCCTGCTGGACGTAGTTGAGAGTGGCATCCAGGCCGGTCAGGAGGATAATCAGGCCGGAAAGCAGGACCAGCATCAGGACCATCGTGGCCGTTGCGGCCAGGCTCATGAAGCCGTTGCGCCAGAAACTCTGCCACGCGCGCCGGAGGCTGAAGGCGACGAAGGCGATCATTCAGTCCTCGCGGTGATAGGCGGCGCCGACTTCGTCGCGCACGACACGGCCGTTCTCCAGGGCCACAACCCGTTTGCGCACAGCCGTCACCACCTCGGCGTTGTGGGTCGCCATCAGGACCGTAACGCCCAGCTCGTTGATCCGGAGCAGGAGTTGAATGATCTCCCAGCTGATGAGCGGGTCGAGGTTTCCGGTGGGCTCGTCGGCGATGAACAAGCGTGGGTTGTGGACGAGGGCCCGGGCGATGGCGGTCCGCTGCTGCTCGCCGCCGGAGAGTTGGGCGGGCAGCTGGTCGGCCTGGCCGGTCAGGCCCACTACCTGCAGAACACGGTCGACGGCCGGATCAATCTCGCGGCGCCGGGCGCCCGTGACCTCCAGGGCGAAGCCCACGTTGCCGCGGACCGTCTTCTGGGGCAGGAGCTTGAAGTCCTGGAAGACGACGCCGATCTTGCGGCGGATCTTGGGCACCTCTCGGCGCTTGAGCCGGCCCAGGTCGCGGCCGTCCAGCAGGACGACGCCCTTTGTGGGCAGCTCGTCGCGGATGAGGAGCTTGATGACGGTTGACTTGCCTGCGCCCGAGGGGCCGACGAGGAAGACGAAGTCGCCCTCCGGGATTGTGAGGTCGACGCCACGGAGTGCGACGCGGCCGTTTGGGTAGGACTTTGTGACACCCTGCATGGCCAGCACGACTCTGGCGGGGACGGAATCAGGCGGCCGCGGGCCGGTCGGGCCGGGTTCGCCGATCGGACTCGATGGGGATCCGGAAGATGCCGCGCTCACCATGGCACGAGGCTAGCACCGATCCCTTCCTCTGGCTGGTCCGCCCGCCTTCACAAGAGCGCCAGGCTGGCGGGCACGTAGCGGTCGAACTGGGCGAACGGTCGGGTCCAGCACAGCAGGGCCGGGAACCCTTCTATGCGTAAGCCGGCCCGCAGAAGCGCGACCACGGCCCGATCGTTGGCCCCCGGAACCCACGCGGACGTCGCCCCCCGCGGCCTGATGACGGTCATGAGATGGCCAAGCACAGGGGCCGTGAGGGTCTCGTCGAGGAGGGCCACCGGGCCGAAACGTCCGACTTCGGAGCTGTAGCCGTAGCCGACTGCCTCGCCGTCGTCCGACCGATAGACGAAGCCCGTGCGGCCGGTCGCCCGCAGGTGCGAATGGTCGGCCGCGTGGGCGTAGCCGAGGACGGCCCGATCGATCGACTCGATGGCGGCCGAAGCATCGGTCTTCCCGAAGGCCTCGGCGTGGATGCCGGCGGGAAGTCGCGACAGGGCCGATGGATTCGGTGTGCCCACGAGGTTGAAGACCGGCAACCGCGGCACGATCCCGAAACGCGCATACAGGCCGTTGGAAACTGGTTGGGCCGAGTCTGTGCACAACGCCAGGATCCCGGGGCGGCGGTCGGCGGCTTCCGTGGAGTCGGTGGCGAAGCCGCTGGTTTGCGCGTGCTCGCCGAGCGGGTCGCGTACCGACCCCATCGAGAGCGACGGCAGAATCTGCGTGAGGAGGGCACGACCGATACCGTGGCGCTGCTCGCCGGGCAGAACGTACAGCTGCGAGAGGAACCAGACGTGCTCACGCTGGGCCGCGATGCCGAAGCCGACGACCCGCTCGCGGCCACGTCCGCTCTCGGACTCTGCCGGGCGCACTGCCACCATGAACCGCTCTGCATCGGTGGCTCTGAGGTGCTCAAGCAGGAGCATGAGGGGGTCCAGGTAGGGCGGCGGCAACGGCTTATTGAGACGGGCCATGTATTCGTCGACGGCGGAGTACCAGACAAGGGCGCAGTCGGCGAGCTCGGTGGCCAGAGGCGGCCGGTATGTGAGGGCCACGCTATCCGGCCGCCGGCCGGGGCTCGGTCGCGCCGACGGCCGTGCCCGTCGCCTCGCGCTCCAGCTCGGCCTGCATGAACACATCGAGATCGCCGTCCAGGACCGCCGACGTGTTTCCGGTCTCCACGTTCGTGCGATGGTCTTTGACCATCTGGTAGGGATGCAGAACGTAGCTCCGGATCTGGTTGCCCCAACCCGCTTCCACGTGCTCGCCGCGCAGCTTGCGGAGCTCCGCCTCGTGCTCCTCCACCGCCCGCTGCAGCAGCCGCGCCTGGAGGATCTTGGAGGCCGTGTCCTTGTTCTGGGTCTGAGATCGCTCGTTCTGGCTCTGCGCCACTATCCCTGTGGGCAGGTGGGTCAGGCGGACGGCCGAGTCGGTCTTGTTCACGTGCTGGCCGCCGGCGCCGGTGGACCGGTACGTGTCGATCCGGATCTCGTCCCAGTTCAGCTCGACCTCGACGTCGCTCTCCACCTCGGGCAGGACTTCCACGAGTGCGAAGGTCGTATGGCGACGCTTCTGCGAGTCGAACGGGCTGATCCGAACGAGCCGGTGAACGCCCCGTTCGGCCTTCAGGTAGCCATAAGCGTAGCGACCGTCGATGGCGACGGTGACGCTCTTTAGACCCGTCTCCTCGCCCTCGGTCTGGTCGAGCACCTCGGTCGCGAAGCGGTGGCGCTCGGCCCAACGCAGGTACATCCGCAGCAGTATCTCGGCCCAATCCGTGGCCTCCGTACCGCCGGCCCCGGCACTGATCGTCAGGAGGGCGTTGCGCTGGTCGTATTCGCCGCCGAAGAGCAGCTCCCGCCGCGCGGTGCCGTACTCGCGTTCGAGCTCGGCGGCCTCGTTCGCGACCTCCACGAGAAGACTCTGGTCATCCTCATCCTGGGCGAGCTGGAGCAGCTCCAGGGTCGAGTCGGCGCGGGATTCGATGTTGCGCCACAAAGCCAGCTCTTCGCGCAGGACCTCGGCTTCGCGAAGAACCCTCTTGGCCGCGCGCTGGTCGTCCCAGAAGTCGGGTTCACCGACGCGTGCGTCCAGATCGGCTAGACGAGTTTCTTTCGCGTCGAGGTCAAAGACGCCCCGAGGTCGCCTGGATCCGCAGGACCAGGTCGCGGATCTCTGCCGGCTCCACTAGGAGCGGCCTCGCGCGTCCTGGAGAAGGATCGGTCGGAGCTCGATCAAACGCAGCGCGCTCTTGCTCCGGGCGACGACGGGGTTCACGCAGGGGCAGTAAGTATTGTGGGTACAGGCCCCGCAGTTGCCATCGCAGTCGAGGGCAGCCGCATAACTACAGTTCCGGCAATCACGCTCACACGCTATGAGATCGATGAATGCCGCTTCCTCTGCCTGCTTCACTACTCTCCTCAGTGTGGCGGCAACCGGCCCCTCCGACGAGCCGCGGCCGGCTGACAGTCCAAGCCGCGACCGACTACGGGCGGAGTATACGGCTCCAATTCGGCATAGCCAAGGGGTTAGTTGGCGTCGCTCCGGGTTAATCTCCACCTGAAGCGCCACTCGCCCGGCATTCCCGTTGCCCGCACGCCTTTGGGCGGAGCCCGGCGTTCTCGCGTCGCGGCTACGGGGTCGAAAGGCCAGGCGAGGCGGATGACGATGGGTTGGGGGCGCCGGGGCCGGTCGATCGGGTCGACTTCGCTGTCATCAGGGGCGAGTGCGCCGGCGACCCGGCGGGCGATGGCGAGGGTGAGGGGGGCGGCCCCCCGGCCGAGTCTGGGTCTTCGTTGACAAAGGCATAGAGCCCCAAGGCGCCCAGCTCGTGGACCATCGAGTTGAAGATGAGGTGCGGGTCGATATCGTCCGGGCTGGTCGCCGTCGGCGAGGCCCAGGCCTCGATGCCCAGGTCTTGCGCAAGCCGCAGGACACGGAGCATATGGCTTCGGTCCGAGACGAAGAGGGCCGTGTGCAGGCCGTGGGCGTAGAGAATGGCCCGGACGTGCTGGAGCGACTCGAGGGTGTTGCTGCCCGTGTCTTCGGACAGGATCGCCGACGCGGGCACACCCCGGGCGATGGCGTAGCGGCGGCCAGTCTCGGCCTCGGTCGTCAGGTCGCCCGGGAGGTTGCCGCCGGTCGTGATCAGATAGGGCGCGTCGCCCTCCTTATAAAGCTCGATGGCGTGGTCGAGGCGGGCGGCGAGGGCCCCTGACGGACGGCCGTTGTACTGGGCGGCGCCGAGCACGACGATAGCGTCGACGTGGCGCTGGTCGTCCTGCTGCCCTACCTGCCAGATTCGGAACGTGGTGTAGGCCGTGAGCGCACAAGCGCCCAGACCGAACGCGAACACCAGCAGAAGCAGGTCCCGAAGCCGCTCCCCCCTTGTGAGTCGGGGCGGCTTCACCGGCGAGAGCCTATTGCGGCTGCGAAGTTGGCCTCCGATGCGGAGCTATGCCGGGGCCGGCTGTAACTGTGTCGGGTGTTCAGCGTCCGGCGCCCTCGTCGCAAGCAGCCTCGCGCCGTTACCGGCCGTGGCACTTCTTGTACTTCATCCCTGACCCGCACCAGCATGCGTCGTTGCGACCCATGCGGACGCCCGCCGGCGAGTAGCCGGGTCGCACGGCTCCGGCGGCTGCGCTGCTGCTCGATCCGCCGGAGGGGCGACCTTGAGGGAGCGCTCTGGCGATGGGCCGTCCGCCGACTCCGTTCCCACGGCCGTCGCCGGCCGCCTGGGCGCCCGCCTGCGCGCCAGCCTGCCCGGCGCCGGTTGTGTCGGCCTCGCCGGTTCGCTCGACGCCTGCTGGCGGAGCCGGCGGTCTGACGATCGAGACGCGGAAGATCGTCGTCGCGACCTGATGGCGGATCAGGGCAGACATCTCCTCGTAGAGGACGAACGCCTCCTTCTTGAAGGCGTTGAGAGGGTCTTCCTGGGCGAACCCGCGCAGGCCGATGCCCTGGCGCATCTCGTCGATCTCGGTCAGATGCTCGACCCAGATTGAATCGATAGTGCGAAGGAGGACCAGGCGTTCGATCAGCGACCACTCGTCCGGGTTCTCCTGATCCTTCTGCTCGAGCTTCTCAGCGGCCAGATCCTTGAGGTGAGTGGCGATGGCGTCACGGCTGTGGAAGTCCCACAGCGCGTCTTCGTTGATGTCGGGGTTGGCCAGCCCCAGCGCCTCGATGGCCGCGACCAGGCCGGCCATGTTCCACTCCTCCTGCGGGAGGGCCGGCGACAGGTGCTGGTCGACTATCGCCTCGATCTCCTGATCGACGAAATCCTGGATGGTATCCGTGAGGTCTTCGTTGCGGAGAACCTTGTCGCGCTCCTCGTAGATGGTTTCGCGCTGTTTGTTGATCACGTCGTCGTACTCGACGACGCGCTTGCGGATGTCGAAGTTGTAGCCTTCGACTCGAGTCTGGGCGCTCTCGATGGTCCTGGAGACGAGGCGCGACTCGATGGCCATGTCCTCCTCGAGGCCGAGGCGCTCCATGAGGCCGGCGACTCTATCGGAGGCGAACCGCTTCATCAGGTCGTCTTCGAGCGACAGGTAGAAGCGCGATGAGCCGGGGTCGCCCTGGCGGCCGGCGCGGCCGCGGAGCTGGTTGTCGATCCGGCGCGAATCGTGGCGTTCGGTGCCGATGATGTGGAGGCCACCCACGGCCACGACTCTCTCGTGGTCGTCGTCGCAGATGGCCTTGGCCTCGGAGAAGGCCGCGTTGTATATCTCTTTGTCCACCTCGGCCGGGTTCAGGTCCCTTCGATGCAGTATCTCCGAAGCCAATCCGGCCGGATTGCCTCCCAGCAGGATGTCGGTGCCGCGGCCGGCCATGTTGGTGGCGATGGTGACGGCGCCGGTCCGGCCGGCCTGGGCAACGATCGGGGCCTCCTTCTCGTGGAACTTGGCGTTGAGGACCTCGTGCGTGATGCCGCGGCGTTTCAGCATTTCGGACAGGCGCTCGGACTTCTCCACCGACACGGTGCCGACCAGGACCGGGCGGCCCTGTTCGTTCATCTCGACAATCTCGTCGATCAGCGCCGTGAACTTGCCGTTCTCGTTGCGGAACACGAGATCCGCCTCATCGTCGCGGATCATCGGCCGGTGGGTCGGGACGGCCACGACCTCGAGCTTGTAGATCTTGTGGAGCTCCTCGGCCTCGGTCATGGCCGTGCCGGTCATGCCGGCCAGCTTGGTGTAGAGGCGGAAGTAGTTCTGGAAGGTGATCGTGGCCAGGGTGACCGACTCGCGCTGGACGCGCAGGCCCTCCTTTGCCTCGATGGCCTGGTGAAGACCTTCGCTCCAGCGGCGGCCGGGCATCTGTCGACCGGTGAACTCGTCGACGATGACGATCTCGCCTTCCTTGACGATGTAATCGCGATCGCGTTTGTAGAGTGCATGCGCCTTTAGGGCCGACTCGAAGTAGCGTGCCAGCGTGGGGTCGGCGTCGTACAGGTTCTGGACCCCGAGAAGGCGCTCCATCTTGTCGACGCCTTCCTCGGTCGGCGACACGGCCTTCTCCTTCAGATCGACGAAGTAGTCGCCGCCCTCCTCCGCGCCTTCGGGTCGGGGCACCAGACGCGGCACCAGCCGGGCGAACAGGAAGTACTTGTCGGCAGACTCCTCGGCCTGGCCGCTGATGATGAGCGGCGTCCGTGCCTCGTCGATGAGGATGTTGTCGACCTCGTCGACGATGGCGAAGAACCGCTCGCGTTGCACCCGCTGGTCGAGCTCGGTCACCATGTTGTCGCGCAGGTAGTCGAAGCCGAACTCGTTGTTCGTGCCGTAGGTGATGTCGGCGGCGTAGGCCTCGCGGCGCGTGCACGGCCGAAGGTTGATCAACCGTTCGTCGGTCGTTGGGTAGCCCGGCTCGAACAGGTAGGAGGTGTCGTGGGTGATGGTGCCAACCGAGAGGCCAAGGAAGCGGTAGATCGGGCCCATCCACTGGGCGTCGCGACGGGCCAGGTAGTCGTTGACGGTGACGACGTGGACGCCGTGGCCGGTGAGGCCGTTGAGTGAGGCCGCCAGCGGCGCGGCTAGAGTCTTGCCCTCGCCGGTTCGCATCTCGGCAATCTTGCCCTGGTGAAGAACGATGCCGCCCGTGAGCTGGACATCGAAATGGCGCATGCTCAGCGTCCGTTGCATGGCTTCTCGGGTTGCGGCGAAGACCTCGGGCAGGACCTTGTCCAGGGCGTCCTGGAGGCGTTCGTGCTCGCGCTTGCGACGCTCCTTGGCGATCTCCCGTCGACGCTCCAGCTCGGGGTTGTGACGTTCGTCGTCGGATGGCTCCTCGGGCTCGCCGGCGTCGCGGATCTCCTCGCGAATCTCGTCGACGAAGGCGCGTATCTCCTCGTCGGAGCGCGCCTGCATCTCGGGCTCTAGCTCATTTATCCTCTCGACGAGAGGTTCGATGCGCCGGATCTCGCGGTCGTTCGAGTCGACGAAGCGGTTCAGGAAGCCAAGCATTCAGGCTCACGATCGTTGGCGGCCCGCGTCGCGGGCCATTGGCCAGGGCCTCGGCCGAGGCGGCGACGCCCCTCGGCGCCGGCCGATGCCAGCTCCCCGGTCGGGCCGAGGGCTGGGCCGAAAGTATAGGCCAGCGAGCGAGTACGGCTCGCATCCCCCCCGGCTAGTGCCAGAAGTGCGATCCGTAGCCCAACAAAAGCAGGGCGAAGGTGAGGCCGGCGAGCACGACCCAGAAGACCACGGCTGCCGCAGTCGAGGTGGGGTTCATCTCCGAATTGCGCAATGGCGCGACTCGCCATCGAACAGACCGGAGACCGCCCCGCCAATCCTCGGCCCGGCTACGACCGGCCGGTGGCGTAGGAACCAGGCCGCCCCTCCCGTCGGGTCGATGCAGCTGAAGCGTCATAGAGGAAGATCTCCTTGCGCCATCCGAGCTGGTTGCCTGCCGTTCGGGTCAGCGCCCTTGATTCTCTGAAGCCTGGTCCTCTGCCGCCGCGGCGGCAGCGTTTCAACCGGCGACCGTCGGCCCGTCGGCGGAGCGGCCGTCGCCACTCGCGAAGGGTCGTCCGGTCCCAGCTTCGTGGTCCCACAGAAGCATCTCTTGTGTGAACTGAACCTCGCTGGTGAAGAGCGCTCCGACGGACTGGCCGCGATGGATACGGACGATCGCTTCGGCGATGAGCGGGGCCAGCGAGACAACCTTGATCTTTCCACCGCGCTTCTCCGGCGGGATGGGGATCGAATCGGTGACGACGACTTCGCAAAGGACGGACTCGGCGATGCGCTCTACTGCCGGTTCCGATAGGACAGCGTGAGTGGCGCAGGCGTACATCTCGGTGACGCCTTCGCGCTGCAGCGCGTCGACTATCTGGGTGAGGGTCCCGGCCGTGTCGATCTCGTCGTCGACGATGATCGCCCGCTTGCCGCGGACGTCGCCGATGACGTTGAGGACTTCCGCCCGGTCCTGGTTGCCGATGCGCCGCTTCTCGACGATTGCGAGGGGCGCATCCAGCAGCTCGGCGAAGGCTCGGGCACGTTTGGCGAAGCCCAGGTCGGTAACCACGACCAGGTTCTCGATCTGCTTCTGGCGGAAATGGCCGGACAGGAGATGGACGGCGGTCAGCTCGTCCACTGGGATGTTGAAGAAGCCCTGGATCTGGCCCTGGTGCAGGTCAACCGTGAGAATGCGGTTCGCCCCCGCGACGGTCATCATGTCGGCAATCAGTCGAGCAGTGATGGGGACGCGGGGCTGGTCCTTCTTGTCCGACCGGCCGTAGCCGTAGTATGGGACGACGGCGGTGATCCGGCCGGCGCTGGCACGCTTGAAAGCGTCGATCATGATCAGCAGCTCCATGATCGACTTGTTGACCGGCCTGGAGGTCGGCTGAATGAGGAAGACGTCCTTCTCCCGGGCGTTGTCGACGATCCGAACGAAGATGTTCTCGTTCGCGAACTCGAAGACCTCGGCTCGACCTAGATCGATCCCAAGATAGCGGCAGATGTTCCGCGCCAGCTCCGGGTTGGCGTTCCCGGTGTAGACGTCGTACTGGTCTGCCGTTGGCAAGGCTGTCTCCCGGGTTCGACTGTCGGTCACTTTGGCTTCCCGTGTTCGGGCGCCGGCTTGGTGCCTCCGGGAGCATTGTCCGATATGCCACCCCGTTGTGCCAGCCCCGCCCGGAATGCGGCGATGCCCACGACCTTATCCCCCGCGTTCAGACGCATGACGATTACGCCACGGGCACCGGATGAGTAGCGATTGATGGTGTTCGTCTCGGTCCGGACTACCTGGCCGCCGGCGCTGATGAGAAGCAGCTCCTCGTCGCCCTCTGTGACCTGCTGGACTGCGGCCACCTCGCCCGTCTTCTTGCCTTCCAACGAGATCAGCCGGACGCCCTGGCTGCCGCGGTGCATCGGCCGGAACTCCGTCAGCGGCACGCGCTTGCCGTAGCCGGTCTCGGTCAGGACCAGCATGTCGGCCGTCGGTTGGACGACGCTCATGCCAACGACATGATCCGTCGAGCTGGCCAGGCGGATGCCGATGACCCCGGCGGCGGGACGTCCCATCGGTCGAACCTCGCCCTCGGGGAAGCGGGCGATCTTACCCTGGGCCGTGGCAACGATCACGTCGTCCTTGCCGGTGGCCACGTCCACCCATGCCAGCTCGTCGTCGGGGGCGATGGTGATGGCGATTATCCCGCTGCTTCGAACCTTCTCGAACTGCTCGAGCGGCGTCTTCTTGACCACACCGTTGCGGGTGGCCATGACCAGGAACTTGCCGGCGCTGAAGTCGGGCAGTGTGATCGTGGCCATGGGCACCTCGCCCGGCTCGACCTGGACGCCGGGCAGGTTGATGATGGCGATTCCCTTGGCCTGGCGACTCGCGTCGACGATGGTGTGGACCTTGGCCGAGAAGACCCGGCCGCGGTTAGTGAAGAACAGCGCCCAGTCGTGCGTGTTGGCGACGAGGAGGTGCTCCACGGCGTCCTCCTCGCGGGTCACGTGGCCGATGATCCCTTTTCCGCCACGGGCCTGGCGGCGGTAGGCAGCCACGGGCTGGCGCTTGATGTAGCCGCGCCGGCTGATGGTGACGACGACGTCTTCGTCGGCGATGAGGTCCTCGTCGGTCATCTCGCGGCTGGAGTCGTCGGCGATCCGGGTGCGGCGGGCGCCGGCGTACTTGGCCTTGAGGACGGTCAGCTCGTCCTTGATGACGGCGAGGATGCGTGACGGGTTCGCCAGAATGTCCTCCAGCTCGGCGATGAGCTGGATGACCTCGAGGTACTCGTCCTCGATCTTCTTGCGTTCGAGGGCCGCAAGGCGCGCAAGGCGCATGTCGAGGATGGCCTGGGCCTGGATCTCGGTCAGCCCGAAGCGGGACATGAGGTTGTTGCGGGCCTTCTCGACGTCGGCCGACTCGCGGATGGTCTTGATCACCTCGTCGAGGTTGTCGAGGGCGATCTTGAGGCCTTCCAGGATATGAGCCCGGGCCCGAGCCTTCTCCAGGTCGAATTCGGTGCGGCGGCGAACGACCTCGCGCCGATGGTCGATGTAGTGCTGCAGCACGGCCTTGAGGGGCAACGTCTGGGGCTGACCGTCGACCAGGGCGAGCATGTTGAGGTTGAACGCGATCTGCATGGCCGTGTGCTTGAACAGGTTGTTGAGAACGCGATGCGGATCGGCGTCGCGCTTTATCTCAACGTAGATGCGCATGCCGTCCCGGTCGGATTCGTCGCGCAGGTCTGCGATGCCATCGATCTTCTTGGCTCCGACCAGCTCGGCCATCTTCTCGAGCAGGGCTGCTTTGTTCACCATGTAAGGCAGCTCGGTCACGATGATGGCCATTCGGCCGTTCCGGGTTTCCTCGAAGGCGACCTGGGCCCGAACCACAACTCGACCCCGGCCGTGGGCGTACATCTCGCGGATCGCGTCGACGGTCTCGCTCTCGCCGGTGATGGGGTTGCGGCGCGTTTCGTAGCGGAACATCGTGCCGCCGGTCGGGAAATCGGGGCCGGCGATGTACTTGCACAGGTCGTCCGAGGTCAGTTCCGGGTCGTCGATCAGGGCTCGGGCGGCGTCGCAAACTTCGCCCAGATGGTGCGGCGGGATGTTTGTCGCCATTCCGACGGCGATGCCGGACGAGCCGTTGACGAGCAGATTCGGCAGCCTCGATGGGAGGACCTGTGGCTCCTTCTGTGTCCCGTCGTAGTTGTCGATGAAGTCGACAGTGTTACGGTCGATGTCGGCCAGCATCTCGGCAGCGATGCCCGTCAGGCGAGCCTCGGTGTAGCGCATAGCCGCGGCGCTGTCGCCGTCGATCGAGCCGAAGTTGCCCTGGCCGTCGACGAGCGGGTAGCGCATCGAGAAGTCCTGGGCGAGTCGGACGAGGGCGTCGTAGAGGGCCGCGTCGCCGTGCGGGTGGTACTTGCCCATGACCTCGCCGACGATTGCCGCGCACTTGCGATACGACGAGCTGGACGAGAGGCCCATCTCGCCCATCGTGAACAGGATGCGGCGGTGGACCGGCTTGAGGCCGTCGCGAACGTCGGGCAGCGCGCGCTGGACGATGACGCTCATCGCGTAGTCGAGGTAGCTGGTCCGCATCTCGTCCTCGACGCGGACGACTCGAACCTGGCCCAGATCGTCGGTCATGATGCGTTATCCCTCCCTGGGCTTTGAGCGGGCTGCGGCGCGACGCCGGCGTCGATGCCTTGGAAGAACCCGGCCGCGGCCGCCGCGGCATGCGACGTGGAAGGGGCACCAGGCCTGCGACGGATGCGATCGAGCCGGTCGCGCAGGACTGCGGCGGTGTCAGCGGGAAGCTTGGAGAGGCTGTCGCGAATGACCCAGGCGCGATGGCCGTCGGCGTTCCGGCGGGCCGTTTCGGCCTCCGCCGCGAGGAAGCTGGCCACGGCCGATTGATCCAGCTGGGCAATAGCCCTGAGCGCCCACGAAAGCGCCTTCTGGACGTCGGGCTCCGTGTCGCCGATAAGCTGGCCCACGAGTGCCAGCCCTCGCTCGACGACCATCGGGCTCCTTCCGCCGGAGATGCCGCGGACGTGTGGCAACGTGGCTATGGTCGAGCCGACGAGGCGTCGCTCCCAGCGCGACGGCGAGTAGACGAGCTGCTCGATCTCCGTCCATCGGCGCGGGTCGCGCAGGATGCCCTCGCCGTAAGGGTGGGCGAGGGTGTCGACGGTGATCCACTCGTCCGACAAGCGGGCCGCACCGCGCAGCAGCTGCCAGGTGCGTTCCGGGTCTGTTGGTAGGAGACGCCCGAGGTTCCAGATGCCGAACCAGCGCAGCTCGCGCAGGTCTTCGCGGAGCAGCCGGTCCACCGCGTCGACCAAAAGAGAGGTTGAGGTCTCGCGAGTGGCGCGCTTGAACGTCTTGTCGACGGCCTCCATCAGCGGTAAGCGCACGCCGAGAATGGGCCCGAGGCCAGGCGCGATGGAGCGGGATCCGTCGGCGTAGACCGGATCCGCGAGAGTCTCAAAGCCGTGCTGGGTGGCGGCGACGAAGACGTCCGGGTCGCCCACCAGGTCCGCCAGCCGCTCGCCGATCGCAGCCGCCCTGACGATGTGCGCCGCCACGAAGTCGTTCGAGGCTTGGGTGATCGGCGAAGTAGCGGCGGGGCTCATTCCGCTCGGCTTTCGGTGAATCCGTAGCGCTCCTTGAGCTCGCGCTTGCGGGCTCCCGAAGCGGCCACATACGTGGCCTCGGCAACGGCGAGTTCAGCGCCTGTTTCGGAATCGACTATCCGGCCGGCCGTGACCTGGATGCGGCGCCGGGACTCCGTGATCCATCCCTCTGCGCGGATCGCCTGGCCAACGGTGACGGGTTTGCGGAAGTCGATGCTCATGCGGGCCGTGACACCCCAGTTGTCGTGTTCAACGAGGGCCCAAGCCATGACCTCGTCCAGGATGGTACAGAGGATGCCGCCGTGGATGGTCCCTTCCCAGCCCTCGAAGCGCCGCGGCATCTGCAATTCCGTCCAGCAGCGGCCGGACTCGAGGTTGAGCTTGAGATGCAGGCCGACATCGTTGAGCTCGCCGCAGGCGAAGCAGTTGTGCGGCCTGATCCTGAAGTCCTCGTATCGAAGGACCGCTGGATGAACTATCGCCGGCCGCGCCGTAGCCTCCTGGGGCAGGGCCCCCCGGGCTGCGTCCGTCCGGGGGGTGGCTTCGCGGGCCGGGGCCATGCGAGTGAGATCCTCGTGAGTGTCGAACCGGGCGTTGTCGGTCGAACCGGGCGGCTGCTGGGAAGCCGGTTCAGACATCGAGGTTCTGGACCTTTCGGGCCTCGGTCTTGATGAAGTCCTTACGCGGCTCCACGCGTTCGCCCATAAGCATCGTGAAGATGGCGTCGGCCTCGGCCGCGTCCTCCACCTCGGCCCGCAGGAGGGTCCTGGTCTCCGGGTTCATCGTCGTATCCCAGAGCTGGTCGGCGTTCATTTCGCCGAGACCCTTGAAGCGCTGGACTGTCACGTTCTTGGTGGCCAGCTTCTTGACGATCGCGTCGCGCTCCGGCTCCGACCCGGCGTAGTGGGTCTGCTTGCCGGTGCTGACTCTGAAGAGCGGCGGCTGGGCTATGAAGAGGTAGCCGTTCTCGATCACTTGAGGCATGTGCCGGAAAAAGAACGTCAGGAGCAAGGTTCGGATGTGGGCTCCGTCGACGTCGGCGTCGGTCATGATGATGATGCGGTGGTAGCGGAGCTTGGTCAGGTCGAGAGAGTCGCCGATGCCTGCGCCGAGCGCGATCACGAGGGGCCGGATGTTCTCACTGGACACGATCTTGTCGAGGCGCGCCTTCTCGACGTTGAGGAGCTTGCCGCGGAGCGGCAGGATCGCCTGGAAGCGCCGATCGCGACCCTGCTTGGCCGAGCCACCGGCCGAGTCCCCTTCGACGATGTACAACTCGCTCTTGGCAGGGTCGCGCTCCTGGCAGTCGGCCAGCTTGCCCGGCAGCGACATGCCTTCGAGGGCACCCTTGCGGATGACCAGGTCGCGGGCCTTGCGTGCCGCCTCGCGCGCGCGGGCGGCCGTGAGCGACTTCTCGATTATGCGCCGGCCATCCGTTGGGTTCTCGTCCAGGTACTGGCCGATCCCCTCCGCAACGGCCGCCTCGACCTGGCCCTTGATCTCGGCATTGCCCAGCTTGGCTTTGGTCTGGCCCTCGAACTGGGGCTCGACAAGCTTCACGCTCACAACAGCGGTGAGGCCTTCGCGAACATCCTCGCCCGAGAGATTAGCGTCGGCATCCTTGAGAATGCTGGCGCGCCTGGCGTAATCGTTCAGTGAACGCGTCAGCGCAGCTCGGAAACCGGTGAGGTGGCTACCGCCGTCGACGGTGTTGATGTTGTTAGCGAAACTGAAAACGTTCTCCGTGTAGGAGTCGTTGTACTGGAGAGCGACCTCGATCGAGGTGGAGTTTTCGCGCCGCTCGACGTAGATCGGTCGGCTGTGCAGTGTTTCCTTGTTCTTGTTGAGGTGACGGACGAAAGAGACGAGGCCGCCCTCGAAATAGAACGAACGTTCTCGTTCGGCTCGATCGTCCAGCAGGCGGATCCAGAGCCCCTTGTTCAGATAGGCCGACTCACGCAGACGCTGGGCGATGGTGTCGAAGGAGAACTCGATGGATTCGAAGACCTCGGGATCGGCCTTGAAGGTGGTAGTCGTGCCTCGGCGACTGCCCTGGGGACAGACCTTTAGCACCGGCGTGGTGGGAACTCCGCGGGAATATTCCTGGGCCCACACGGAGCCGTCTCTGGCCGACTCGACGCGTAGCGATTCCGAAAGCGCGTTGACCACGCTCACGCCGACGCCGTGAAGACCACCCGAAACCTTGTACCCGCCGCCACCGAACTTGGAGCCGGCATGCAGGACGGTGTGGACAATCTCGAGGGCGTCCTTACCACTGGGGTGGCGACCGACCGGGACTCCGCGCCCGTCGTCGGTCACCCGCACGGAGCCGTCCTCGAGCATGCGGACCTCGACGTGGGCGGCGTGGCCGGCCATCGCTTCGTCAATCGAGTTGTCGACGACCTCCCAGACCAGGTGGTGGAGGCCCCTCAAGTCAGTCGAGCCGATATACATGCCGGGCCGTCTCCGGACGGGGTCCAGGCCTTCGAGAACCTGGATGCTCTCGGCGTTGTAGTCGGTGGAGGCCGAGACGCGGGAGCGGCGAGCCGCAACCGGTTGAGTCGAGCCGGTCGCTGATCCGACGGTCGATCCGTTGGCAGCGCGCGGGAGATCCTGGGTCAAGAGACTCCTCCGGTCAGGCGGTCGAAGAGGCGCGAGAACTCCTCATCGCTGTAGTACTCGATGACGATGCGTCCGCCCTTCCGCGATCGAGCGAGGAGGACCTTTGTGCCCAGCGCCCGACGGAGATCGCCCTCGAGACGCTCCATCTCCGTGTCGGGGTCGGCAGTCGTGTCCGGTCGTCTCGCGGGACGATCGTGCAGTCTGCGGACCAGCTCCTCGGTCTGTCGGACCGACAGTCCGCGAGCCATCACGGCTTCGAGGAGCTGCCGCTGCCCCGCGGGCGACGCCCCCGCCAGGGCTCGGGCATGGCCTTCCATGATGTTGCCCTCGCTCAGGGCCTGCTGGACCGCAGGCTCGAGGTCGAGCAGTCGAAGCGTGTTGGCAACGGTGGATCTAGCCCGGCCGACACGGGCTGCGATCTCGTCCTGTGTCAGACCGAAGTCTTCGGCGAGCTGTCGATATGCGTGAGCCTCCTCTATGGCGTTGAGGTCGGCTCGTTGGACGTTCTCGACGAGCGCGACGGCCAGTTGGTCTCGTTCCGCCATCTGGCGAACGATTGCAGGAACGTGGTCCAGGCCTGCCATCTGCGCGGCGCGTACTCGTCGCTCACCAGCCACCAGCTGATAGCCATCGAGGACTTCGGTGACGAGAACGGGCTGAAGAACACCGTGGATGGCTATGCTGCCCGCCAGTGATTCAAGCGCTTTCCGCTCGAGTTGCTGTCGAGGCTGGTAGGGATTGCCGCGGATTCGGGAGATGGGAATCTCAACGGGCGCCGCACCCGCCGGGCTGGTCTGTGGAATCAGGGCCCCAAGCCCACGCCCCAGGCCGGTGTGCCGCTCGACGTGCTGCGGCGTCAACTCGGACTCCCTTCGACAGCTTTGGGGTGACCTTCGCCACTCGGAACAATTCCGTCGGCGGTGGGGCGCCGGACCGACTCGGGCCTTCCATCGCGTAAACGCAGTTCGGCGGCCAGTGCGCTGTAGGCTTCCGCGCCTTTCGAATCGGGCCGGTAAAGGGCAATGGGCAGGCCGTAGCTGGGCGCCTCGGAAAGGCGAACGCTCCGAGGAATGACGGTTTCGAACACGGCTTGCCCAAGATGCTTCCGCACCTCCGCATCGACCTCGGCGGAGAGGTTCGTCCGTGGATCGTACATTGTCATCACCACGCCCTTGATTGCGAGGTCCGGATTCAGGTGGTTCCGGACTAGATTGATCGTGGCAATTAGCTGGGACAGGCCTTCCAGGGCGTAGTACTCGCACTGGATGGGGATGATCACTGCGTCGGCGGCGGTGAGCGCATTCACCGTTAAGAGACCGAGAGAGGGCGGGCAGTCGAGCACGATGTAGTCGTAGGCGGCTACCAATTCGGTCAGGATGCGTGCGAGGCGACGCTCGCGCTGATGCAGAGGCGCTAGCTCGACCTCGGCTCCGGCGAGCGAGATCGACGAAGGAACCATCGAGAGGCCGGGGATCGCAGTCGGCAGGATGAGCTCGGAAACGTTGCTGTCTTCGATGATCGCGTCGTAGACCGAATGCCGTATCTGGTCGCGATCGAGCCCGAAGCCGCTTGTCGCGTTGCCCTGTGGATCGAGGTCTATGACGAGGACGGCGTCTCCTGCGAGGGCCAGGTAGGTGGAAAGATTGACAACTGTGGTGGTCTTGCCGACGCCGCCCTTCTGGTTGGCGCAGGCGATGATCTGGCCCAATCAGAACCCCATTTCGGTCATCGGCACGTTTAGATTCTATCATTCGGGGCGGTCTCTCGGGTTCAAGGCGCTTCGCCGGCGGGCTTCGGAGGCCTGTCGTGCTGGGAGACTAAGTCAACGGGCGCTGGCGTCGTCGACCTTATTGGAAACGCCTTTGTCCTGGCTTGCGGCGGGCTTACGTCGAACGTTCGGGCGCTCTCTAGAGCCTGTGGCGGCGGCATCTTGGCTGTTTGTCGGCCCGAGTGGATGTGGGATCGGCGGTCGGCGATGGTTGTGCCCGTTGACGACTCTGACCTCGTGGCTGGATAGTCCAGGCACCGCCGTTTGCCACGAGAAGTCGCAGTGGCTTTCGGGTTTTGCGTGAAACAAGGGTGGGGGCCCGGTGCTCTGGTCTGCGACATCCTCACGCCGACTCGATCCGGCCCCGCAGACGGGCCCCAGTGATGCATGTTTCACGTGCAACTCCGACCGCACGGGCTCTTCTGGACGCCACGGACGGCCGCTACACCACATACGACCGGTCGAGGGATCGCAGTGAGTTGGGCGGATGCGAGGTCGCGTTCCTTGGATGGGGGTTTGCCCAGAAGTGCCAATCGGCACCGCGCACCACTCGGCTCACCACGCGTCCTTGAAGTTGTCAATGTGCCTGCCAGCGAGAATCGGAAACCGGTCTGCCAACCACCGTCAGGTGTTCTGCTGAGTTGGTTCTTGGTGCCGAGCGACCCCCTCGGGGTTCATGCGCGACCTCACGGCACCCGCCCGCGGGTTTGGAGCCGACGGCATTCCCAGTTCGAGCGACACGACTTGCCGGGCTCTTCGGTTCTGGCGGCCGGCTCGAGAAAGTCCCTCACGGCAACGACACCATGGCTGAGCTCCATCCGGCGGGCAGGCCGCGCGTTGTCCCAAACTTGCCTCCGCGCCTATACTCCCCGAGTCGATGCCGCTAGTCGGTCGCACTCCTCATACCGGAGTGTCAACTCCAACCCCGCTACAGAGGGCTGGCCGCAATGGGTCCCGCATTCGCGGCGGTCGGCGCCGGCATAGCGGCGCTCTTGGAACTCACGATCGCGTCGCGCTACCAGATCGCCGGCGCTCAGCTTCAGTTGTCGCTCGTTCTCGCCGTCACGGTGACCCTGGTCTACGGTTTCCAGAATGGAATGGCATGGGCCTTCGTCGGCGGCCTGTCTCTCGATATTTTCGCCATGAGACCACTCGGGTCCAGCGTCTTCGAGATGCTGATCGTAGTCGCGCTTGCGACAGTCGCCGAACCGCTGGTGGCTCGGTCTCGCTTTCTAGGATGTGTTGTTGCCGTGGCTGTCTTGACGCCGATCTTCCTCGTAGTCTCGGACTTGACCATCGGACTCCTGAGCCCCCCGGCTCCGCCGATTCAACTGCCAACCCTAATTGCCGCTGCGCTGGCGAATGGAATGCTCGCGGCACTCGCAGCTCCACTGGTGATTGGGATCAAGAGGAGGGCGGAGCAGCGAGAGCGCGTCCTCTGGTGGAGGTGACCGAATGAGCGCTCCAGTCGAGAGCAATCGGAGCGAGCCCAAGAACGTCTATCGGTTCGGAGCTTTCGCCCTGGCCGTGGTTGTAGGCGTCACCGCACTCACTACGCGGCTGGCTTACCTGCAGGTACTCCAGGGGCAGCAGGTCAACCAGGCGGCCGTCAATGCTCAGCCGACTGGTGCTGTCGAGTCCGTTCCGTCTACGCGGGGCTTGATCTACGACGCTTCCGGAGCCCCGCTGGTCCAGAACGTAGTCGACTACTCCGTCACGGTCACTCCCAGCGATCTTCCTCTGGCCCAGGAGTCAACGGTTGCGGGTCGACTTGGCTCGGTGCTCAACCTTGATCCCATCTACATCGAGACGCAGATCGACAGCGCCACCGGATCCCTGTACGTACCGGTCAAAATCGCCGACGGCGTCTCCGCCGAGGTGGCCCGATTCATCGAGGAGAACGCCAACCTGCTCCCCGGGGTGAGCGTGGCGGTCTCGTCGAAGCGCGAGTACCTGACCCAGAACTTGTTCGCGGAGCTGCTCGGCTACGAAGGCCAGATCACGGCGACACAACTAACCGACGGGAAACACGTGGGCGACTCGCCCCAGGACGTCGTGGGCCAGGCGGGCCTCGAGAACTACTACGAGCCCGCGCTTCGTGGCACGTACGGAACACAGACGGTTGCGCTCGACAGCTCCGGCAAGCCCATCCCGGGGCTCGTCACCGGCGGCCAGCCGCCGATTCCCGGCGACTCGCTGACGCTCAATATCAGCACTCACGAGCAGCAGATCGCACAACAGGCTCTGCAATGGGGCCTGAGCGCCTCCGGCGTGAAGATGGGCGTGATCATCGTCGAGGACCCCCAGAATGGGAAGATCCTGGCGATGGTGAGCTTGCCCAGCTACAATGACCAACTCTTTGCCGACGGCATCAGCGACACCGATTTCCAGGCCCTGCTTGCCGACCCGAGCCAGCCACTCCTCAACAAGGCTATTGGTGCCCAGTACGCACCCGGCTCGACGTTCAAGCTCGTGACCGGCACGGCCGGCCTTGTCGCTGGGCCCCCATTGACGGCGCCGCCGACCGGCAGTACCGTCGGCAGTCTTGCTCCGTCAATCAACACTTCGACGACCCTCCTTTCGCAGCCGTATATCCAGATCGGCGCATACAAGTTCTGGGAATGGAACAAGCAAGGCTGGGGGCCCCTGAATATCACACAGGGGGTCGCCTACTCGAGTGACACGTTCTTCTATCAACTGGCCAATTTGGTTGGAATCGACAAGCTCACATACTGGGCAAGCCAGTATGGGTTCGGCAAGCCAACCGGGGTCGACCTGCCCGAGACCGCAACCGGAATAGTCCCGACAAACGCCTGGAAAGAGGCCAACTACGGGGACACCATGTACACCGGCGAGATCATGCAGGCGGGCATTGGGCAGGGCTACGACGCGGCAACGCCGCTCCAGCTCCTCAACGCCTATTGCGCTCTCGCGAACGGCGGCACGGTGTACCAGCCGCAGGTCGTTGAGTCGATCACCAACGGGGCCACCGGCGCTGTAACCAACATCCAGCCGGTAGTGGAGAATCAACTGCACGCCGCAGATGGAACCCCTATCTCACAGCAGGTCCTCGAGGACATACGCGTGGCCACACGCGCCGTGGTCACGACGCGACATACATATAACCTGGTTGACCTGCCGATCGCGGTCGCTGGCAAGACCGGCACCGCCGAGTTCGGCGTCCCCGACAAATACGGCCGCCTCCCATATCACGAGTGGTTTGTCGGCTATGTGCCGGCCAACCCATACGTGGACGACTTCAGCAAGCCGGACTCGCAGCTGGCGGTTGTGGCCTTCATCTACGGCGCCGACACTTGGGGCAATGTCGCCACTGAAGTGGTCAAGTACTACCTGATGCTTCACTACGGTCTGATCAAGAGTGCGGCTGAGGCGTTCAATACCCACACCCCGGGCTACGTGCTGACCTGGACTACCAAGACTACCAACTTCTACGGAAGTCCGAACAGGGACTGACGGGACGACCGAGCGATGAAGATCCTGAGCTCCCAGACCCTCAAGCTTCGGGCCTGGGAGCCCAAGTCTGGTCAGCTGGCCTGGCGCAACTATGACTTCCAGCTCACCACGTATGCGATCCTGCTGACGCTTTTCGGTTTCGCCATGGCGTATAGCAATAGCGTGGGCACGACCCAAACGCCCCTGACGATCAACTCGCCGTTCGTACGAACGATCATGTGGGCCGTCATCGCGGCCGTGGTTCTCGGCCTCACCACCATCTTCGACTACAGGTGGCTGCGTTCGTTCGCATGGCCGTTGTACTTCATCAATATCGCTCTGCTTGTCTTGACGCTGCGAATCGGGAGTGGAACCGGCCAGGCAGGTTCCGCGGCCCGCTGGATCGTAATCGCAGGTTTCCAGTTCCAATTCAGTGAGCTGGCCAAGATAGTCATGGTGGTGGTCTTTGCTGCGTATCTCGCCGCTCGCCAGCCGAATATCAGGTCCCCGTGGACGATCATCGGCATTTTGGCCATTTTGATTCCGCCGTGGATTCTGGTGATGCTGCAGCCCGATCTGGGAACGTCGCTGGTTCTGGTGGCCACTGTAGCCGGCCTGCTGTTCATGTCAGGCGCGAGCCTCTTCTGGCTGGGGACGCTCGCAACGGCCGTAGTAGCGGCAGTCCCTTTCGTCTGGGCACATATGGCCGACTACCAGCAGGCCCGGCTGCTGACTCTACTCAATCCAGGGGCCGACCCGCAGGGTGCCGGCTACCAGATCATCCAGGCCGAGGCGGCCGTGGTTTCCGGAGGGTTTGGTGGCAAAGGCCTGACCAATGGCAGTGTGGCCCTCCCCGTAGCTACGACCGACTTCGTGTGGGGCATACTGGTTGAGGAGCTCGGGTTTGTCGGCGCGATGGTCGTATTGATCCTGTTTGCGTTGTTGATCTGGCGCCTGCTCGTATGCGCCTGGCGCTCAACCGATCCGTTCGCGACCTTCATTGGCTGCGGTCTGGCGATCATGATTTTCTTCCAGGTGCTGGTCAACGTCGGCATGGTTATGGGCATGCTTCCGGTGACAGGCATTCCGCTGCCGTTTATCTCCTACGGCGGCGCATCGCTCGTCAGCCTTGCCGCGGGTTTGGGCACGCTCCAGAGTACGAATCTACGTCGGGAGAAACCAGAGTGGTAACAGGGCCGTTGCGCGATCGTCCCGCTCGATACGCCCGGTTGTGGGCCGCAGACCTGGGTCAGACGAGCAGTCGAGCCGACGCACGATGACGAGTGGACTCGTAGGCCAGCCACTCCCAAGGACGACGCCCGCCGGCGCGCCACTGCCGACGGGGCTCGCCGGGCCGTTCTACCATCCCGAACCGCTTCCGGGAACCGCGGTCGAGCGGATAGTCGGCCGTGTTCGCAAGCCCGGCCGCTATGTCGGTGGCGAGTGGAATTCCGTCCGAAAGGAGTGGGACGCCACGGCCCTGAAATGGTGCTTCGCCTATCCCGACCTGTACGAGATAGGGATGAGCAACCTTGGGCTACGGATCCTGTACGAGGTCCTGAACGATCGACCCGACCGACTCGCGGAGCGGTGCTTTGCCCCGGACGTCGACTTCCAGGCCGAGCTTCGGGCGGCTGGAGTTCCGCTCTGGAGTCTCGAGACACACCGGCCCCTGCGCGAGTTCGATGTCCTCGGGCTGAGCCTCGGGTTCGAGCTTGTCTTCACGAACCTGCTCGAGATGCTCGACCTCGGTGGAGTCGGGTTGACGACGAGTGAACGTTCGGAGGCCGACCCGCTGGTCATCGCCGGCGGGTCGATCGTCCTGAACTCGGAGCCATTTGCGGATTTCGTCGATGCCGTGGTCCTTGGTGAAGGCGAGGACGTGGTCCTGGAGATCAGCGACGTGCTCGAAGCTCTCGGGTGGAACCGTCGAATCGGGACCTCGCCCGCCACCGGCGGCGAGTGGTGTCGCGCCGTGCGCCGGACGACCGCGCTGCGTGCCCTGGCCGCAATACCCGGGGTGTACGTGCCGTCGTTCTACCGGCCTCGCTACCTGGCCGATGGCCGGTTCGACGGCCTGGACCGCCTCGACGACTCTGCCGCTGCCACAGTGACCGGTCGCATCGCCTCCGACTTCGAGACCAAGGTCCAAGGCATCCGGCAGCTCGTGCCCAATGTCGGCATCGTCTTCGACCGCGCCCAGCTCGAAGTCATGCGCGGCTGCACTCGAGGCTGCCGTTTCTGTCAAGCTGGCATGCAGTCAAGGCCCCTCCGCGAGCGAGCGCCAGACGTCGCGATCGAGGCGGCCCAGGCGATCCTGCGGGCGACCGGGTACGAGGAGATCGGCCTGACCAGCCTCTCCACCGCCGACTACACGTACGTGCGAGAGGTCGCGACTGCGCTGCATTCGCGCCTGCCCGGAACGGTTCTCTCGATGCCGAGCACTCGCGTTGACGCGTTCACTGTTGAGCTGGTCGACGCATTAGAACCACGCGGACGCCGTGGCGGCTTCACGTTTGCGCCCGAAGCGGGCAGTCAGCGGCTTCGCGACACAATCAACAAAGGGGTGAGCGACGAGGAGATCGCCAGATGCGCTGAGCTGGCGTTCGATCGCGGATGGAGCTCGGTAAAGCTCTACTTCATGATCGGTCTGCCAGGGGAGACCATGGTCGACGTCCTGGCGATCGCGGCTATCTCGCGGCGAGTCCTGGAGATGGGTCGCAAACGCCACGGAGGCCGGGCCGGGGTCAAGGTCAACGTCTCGACCTTCGTACCAAAGGCTTCGACGCCGTTCCAGTGGGATGGCCAGGACACAACCACGGAGATCGAGGCAAAGGTCGACGCGCTTCGCAAGGCGATGCACGTCAGGGGTCTGACCTTGTCCTGGCACGACCCGAACAGCTCAGTCCTGGAGGCTGCACTGGGGCGCGGTGACCGGCGCCTCGGCGTCGTCATTCGTCGGGCGTGGCAGAAGGGCGCTCGTTTCGATGCCTGGGACGAGCACTTCGACTTCCCGATCTGGCTGGAGGCATTCGCCGAATCGGGGCTCGACCCGGCCTGGTACGGACAGCGCGACATTCCCACCGATGAGCGTCTGCCGTGGGCGCATCTGAACGCCGGCGTCTCAGCAGCGTTCTTGCTCCGCGAGCGAAAGAGGGCGCTGGCGGCCAGGACCACCCCCGACTGCCACTGGGGCCCATGCGCCAAGTGCGGCGTGCCTGCGGCGACGGGGTTGGCTTGTGACACGGGGGATTGGGGGCCGCGGAAGCTGCTGGTCCCGCCTGACTACGAAGAGCATGGCTGGCGTTACGTCGGGCCGCCTGGAGATCCGCGGCGTCTTGTGCCGGTGACTGACGTCGTGTCTACGGCGATTTCGCTCGGCGAGGCAGGTGCTGGTGAGTCACGGAGCGAGTTCGGGCCCGTGGACGCTTCGGCGCGTGAAGACGGCGGTGATAACGTGAACGCGAGCCGAGGCGAGCGGCGCGGTTGGCCATACGACCTGCTGGGGACCGAGATGCAGTCGAAGAGCGCTGGACTGAAGGGTCTTGCGTCGCTGGTGGAGGCGGCCGGCGGCGAGTCCATGGGTTGAACTCGGGCGATACAACTCTCGAACTCATCCGACTCTTCGTATTCCTGGTCGGTGCGGCCGCGCTGGTCACGCTGCTGGCGCGACGAATCAATTTGCCATACACAGTCGGCCTGGTCGCCTTCGGTCTCGTCGCCGGGGCGTTCGGCCAGCCGCTGCACGTTGAGATCACGCCGCAGCTCGTGCTCGTGGTTCTGCTGCCGGCGCTCATCTTCGAGGCTTCGTACCAGACCGATTTCGGCAAGCTCCGACCGTCCCTTGGGGGAGTGGCGCTGCTTGCCGGTCCGGGCGTCTTCGTCAGCGCCGCCCTGATTGCGGCTGCTCTGCACTTTGGGGCCGGGCTGGCGGCGCCGGAGGCGTTCGTGGTTGGGGCGATGCTGTCGGCCACCGATCCGGCGGCGGTCATTGCCACGTTCAAGCGGCTGCGCTCGCCACGTCGCCTGGCGACCCTCGTAGAGGCCGAAAGCGTGTTCAACGACGGCACGGGAATCGTCGTCTTCGCCATTGCCGTCGACTTCGTGACGCGCCCGATGAGCCCGGCCGAGATAGGCTTCGAGTTCGTCTCTGTCGTGATCCTGTCGGCCGCCCTGGGCGCGGGGGCGGGCTTTGCCGCATCGCGCATCCTGCCCAGTGTCGGCGATCACCTGATCGAGATCAGCCTGTCGGTCGTGCTGGCCTACGGCACATATCTGGCGGCCGACGCGCTCCACCAATCGGGGGTCATCGCGACCGCCGTCGCCGGTATCGTCCTTGGCAGCTACGGCCGTCGCCACGGCCTGTCGGAGCGAACCGAGGAGGCGCTCGACACGGTCTGGGAGTTCGTGGCCTTTCTCGCCACGGCCTTCGTCTTCCTCGTGGTCGGTTTCGCGATCGCGGCCCACTCGCTGGTGAATGTGGCCGTGCCTGTCGCCTGGGCGATCGCGGCGACGCTGACCGGGCGGGCGGTCATCGTCTACGGAGTGCTGGGCGGTTGGCGCCTTGCGCGGCACGCTCTGAGAACGCGGTCGGGGGTTCCGACCGCGACGAGGCGTGCCTCCAGGGCGCTGAGGGGCGTCCGCGACGAGGGCGATATTCCGTTCGACTGGCTGCACGTCGTCTTCTGGTCCGGCCTTCGCGGCGCCGTCTCGACGGCCCTCGCGCTCTCTCTCCCGATCGACTTTCCGAATCGCGATCAACTCCAGGGCATCACCTTCGGGGTGGTTCTCTTTACGCTGCTGGTCCAGGACACGACCGCTGACTTCGTGGTGAGGCGCTGGGGCCAGAAGACTTCGGGGAGCTCGCGGTCGAAGGCATCCCGGACGGATCGAATTGACGGCTCGGAGACAGCCCGGACGATCGATGGCTCGGCTGGGTCGGTCAGCTCCGACGGTGCCGTCGTCTCGAACCCGGCCGGTCGAACGGACGTCGGACCTGCGCTCAATGGGTCGCCGGCAGGACGCGATCCAGGGTCGACGTCATGAGCGAAGTCCGGCAGCGCTGGCGGCTCGTATTCGCGCGTGACGAGGAGGCTCGCTATCTCTCGCATCTCGATGCGGTCAGGCTCTGGGAACGCGCCTTCCGCAGAGGTGGTATTCCGGTCGCCACGAGCGAGGGCTTCAGCCCTCGGCCCAAGCTGGTCTTCGCCGCGCCCCTGCAGCTTGGCATGCTCGCCGAGCACGAACTCGCCGACCTGTTCCTGGCCGATCGGTTGACCGCCCCGGACCTGCGCGACCGGTTGGCCGCCGGCATGCCGCGTGGCTATCGAGTGCTGGAGCTGTACGACATCTGGGTTGGGGCTCGGGCGATCGCTCCGCAGCTCGTGGCCGCCGACTACCGCATGACCCTGTTGAACGTGGAAGCGGTTCATGTGGAGAGGACGGCGGCGCGGCTCCTGGCGGCGGAACGACTGCCAAGAGAACGGCGCCGGGAGGCCAAGTCCGCCCCGTACGACCTGCGTCCACTCTTGCTCGACCTGCGAGTCGCCCCGGCAGACCCGGCGGCAGTCCCGCCCCACGCCGCCGGGACCCCGGCCACCGGCTTGTGGATGAGGCTCCGCCACTCCCAGGACAACGGCGCCGGTCGCGCCGAGGAAGTCGTGGCTGCACTTGCCGACGAGCTGGGGCTGGTGGCTGAGGTTGGGTCCGTCGACAACGAAGAAGCCGCGGTGGTTAACGTGGTGGAGGCCGGCGGCGCGACTCTGGCGATGACTCCTCCGGCCCGCCAACCCGCTGGGTCCCCGGGACGGCGAGCGGCGGCTTTGGCTGCAGGGTCCCCGGAAGACCGGTCCGTCTCCGGCCGGGTCGTCTTCGAGATCGTTCGGCCGGTTCGCGAGCGACTGTGGCTTGCCGACGAGCTGTCCGTGTGATCAAGTAGCCCGTCGGGCGCCGCGGCCGAGCCCGGGTTCTCCTCGAACTCACATGTCCGCGAGTTCACATGTCGCCGAGTTCGCGTTTGACGGGGCCCGGATCGAGCCGTACACTCCCAATTCGCGCCCCGGCCAGCCGGGGGCGTATTCGTGTCATGCAGCCGCGGGCTGGATCGCCCCGTCCACTTCCTGAGGACCCATGTACGCAGTCATCGAGACCGGCGGGAAGCAGTACCGCATCGAACTCGGCACCGAGTTCGAGGTCGAGCTGCTGGATGTCGAGCCGGGCCAGGAGATCAACCTCGACCGCGTGCTGCTGGTCGTGGACGGCGGCAAGTCGGCCGTAGGCCAGCCCGTCGTGGCGGACGCGGTCGTCAGCGCTCGGGTCCTGCGCCAGGATCGCGGCGAGAAGACGATCTCATTCAAGTACCGCCCCAAGGCACGCAGTCGCGTCAAGAAGGGGCATCGGCAGGAGCTGACCGTCCTGAAGATCACGGACGTCCGCCTCGGATCCAAGAGCGCTGCCGAAGAGGCCAAGGAAGCGGCATCCGCCGCCGAGGCCGAGCGCAGCAAGATCGCCCAGGCCGCCGCCCGTCAGGCGGCCGAGGACGCTGCCCTCGCCGAGAAGCTAAAGGCTCGCCAGGCCGCCGAAGCCGAGGCCGAGCCCAAGGCGGAGGCGCCGAAGGCGGCGACGAAAGCGACCCCAGCGGCAAAAGCCGCCCCTTCAGCGGAAGACGGTCCGGCCAAGATAGCCAAGGCAACTGCGAAAGCTGAGGCTCCGGCCAAGGCGGCTGCGAAGGCCAAACCCGCCAAGTCAGCTGCCAAGGCTGCGCCGAAGGCCGCCAAGACCGTGGCGCCGGCCGGCGAGGCCTCACCCAGGCGGGCCGCTCGAACCAAGAAGGACGAATAGCGATGGCCCATAAGAAGGCAGGCTCGAGCTCCAAGAACGGCCGCGACAGCGTCGGCCAGCGCCTGGGCTGCAAGGCCGGCGACGGTCAATTCGTGACTGCCGGCTCGATAATCGTCCGGCAGCGTGGCATGACCTTCAAGGCTGGCTCCGGTGCCGGGCTGGCGCATGACTACAGCGTCTTTGCCAAGATCGACGGTACCGTCCACTTCGAGCACGAGACCCGAGAGAAGAAGCGGATTCGCATCGCGGCCCTGCCGGGCGAGTAGCACCCCAGCCACAAGATGCGGCCCGGCGCCAAAGACGCCGACCGCGCCACCGACGACCACCGGCGGCGAACCGCGCGGAAGGCGCCCGGGAGTTGCACATGAAGCCGAAGATCCATCCCAAGTACCAGCAGGCGACGGTGAAGTGCGCCTCGTGCGGCACCACTTTCGAGATCGGATCCACCAGGACCGAGCTGCGTGTCGACGTTTGCAACAACTGCCACCCGTTCTTCACGGGCAAGCAGATGATCCTCGACACCGCGGGCCAGGTGGAACGGTTCCAGCGTCGCCTCGAGCGCACCCAGCGCGCCTAGCCATACTGCTGCGGGTTCGTTCCCGGACGACCGGCGTCGCAATTCGCCACAGACGAGGCCGCTTCCGCGGCGCCGCCTCTCTCGGAGGCTAGAATCCGCCCATGGCCAGGTATCAGTACGGCGGACAGGCACTCATCGAGGGCGTCCTGATGCGCGGTCGTAACGCCCTTGCCGTCGCCCTTCGCCATCCCGACGGCTCGATTGTTTGGGCAACCGAACGCCTGGACCTGGGACTGCGCGCCCGGCGGGCGTTGAAGTTGCCTTTTCTGCGGGGCCTGGTCGTCCTGTACGACACACTGGTCACCGGCACTCGCTGGCTGGTTCGGTCGGCCACGCTCCAGGCACTTGCCCTCGAGGATGGGGAAAGTGGCAGGAGCGATTCAGGCGTCGCCGGCGGCGCGTCGAGCTCAGTCGGAGGGCTGCTCCAATCACTCGCGGTCGCGTTTACCGGTCCGGCGTTGTGCGCCGCCGTAGACTCGAGCGCGGGCGCCGGCGAAGGTCACGGCGCGGCAGCGGCTCCCACCGACGCGGCGGCGGATCCGGTCGGCGCGGCAGCGGCTCCGGTCGGCGCGGCAGCGGCTCCGGTCGGCGCGACCACTACCTACTACGCTGACCCAGATGCCACCGCCTCGGCCCCCTCGCCCGGTCCCGTCGAGGGGGGTCTCGGAAAGGGTTACACCGTCGCCGTGGGGGGCATGCTGCTGCTCAGCCTCCTGCTCGGCATCGGCGTCTTCTTCCTCCTGCCGCTGCTCCTCGCCCAGGCCACGGTCGGGCGCGTGAACCAGGGGTTCGGGCTCCAGCTCTCCGAGGGCGTTATCCGGGTCGCCATCTTCATCGGCTACTTGCTGCTCGTAGCTCGAGCGCCGGACGTGCGCCGTACCTTCCAGTACCACGGGGCCGAGCACATGTCGATCCACACGCTGGAGGCCGGCGACCCGTTGACAACGCAAGCCGCTCGCAAGTACCCGACCGCCCATCCCCGCTGCGGCACAGAGTTCCTCGTCGTGGTTCTGATCGTGTCGATCCTGGCTTTCGCCGCCGTCGGCAAGCTGCCGCCGCTCTGGCTCGTCGTCTCCAGGGTGGTCCTGGTCCCGGTCATCGCGGCGATCAGCTATGAGCTCCTCCAGCTGGGCGCGCGCCAGCGCCACCACGCCCTTGTTCGCTGGCTGTGGTCGCCCGGCATCTGGGTCCAGGCGATTACGACCCGACAACCGACAGACGACATGATCGAAGTCGCCATCGTTTCGCTCGAGCGAGCGCTCGTCGCCGACGGCAGCGAGATTCCCGCCGGCAGCGCAATCCCGGCCTGTCGGCCGCTGATGCCGGACCCGGATCCAGACATCACCACTGCGCCGGCGAGCGCGCTCTAAGGCCGGCACGAAGTCGTGATCGACGCCAAGCTCGTCGAGATAGCCGCGCAGTACGACGCGCTCAACGCCGAGCTGTCTCGGCCCGAAACCGGATCCGATCCGGCCGCGCTCAAGCGTTTGGGCAAGGAGCTTGCCCAGCTCGAGCCGGTCGTAAGCGCCTGGCGCGAGCTCCTGGCTGCCCGGAAGGAGCTCGCCGAGGCCCGGGACATGCGTGATTCCGGCGACCAGGAGATGCACGATTTGGCGCAAGAAGAAGTCCGCCACCTTGAGGCGTACGAGAAGGACCTGATCGAAGGACTGCGGGTCCTTCTTCTTCCGCGCGACCCCAACGACGACAAGAGCGTGATCCTCGAGATCCGGGCCGGCACCGGTGGCGAGGAGGCCAAGCTCTTCGCGGCGGAGCTGCTTCGGATGTACCTCCGCTATGCCGAACGGCATCGAATGCCGGCCGAAGTCCTGAACGCCGACGAGAACGGTATCGGTGGGATCAGCGAAGCCATCGTGGAGATTTCCGCCCGGGGCGCATTCAGCCGCCTCAAGTTTGAGGCCGGTGTGCATCGGGTCCAGCGCATCCCGGTGACCGAGTCGAGCGGCCGAATCCACACCTCTACGGCCACGGTCGCCGTCATGCCAGAGGCTGAGGAGGTCGACGTCGAGATCGACGAAAAGGACATCCGAGTCGACGTCTATCGGTCCACCGGGCACGGGGGCCAGTCGGTCAACACGACCGACTCGGCGGTTCGAATCACCCACATGCCGTCCGGGATCGTCGTCGCCATCCAGGACGAGAAGAGCCAGATCAAGAACAAGGCCAAAGCCATGGCCGTGTTGAGGAGCCGGCTGCTGGATCGCGAGCGGGCCAGGGCTGCCGACGCCGAGTCGGCGCTGCGGCGAACCATGGTCGGTTCGGGCGAACGCTCCGAGAAGGTTCGGACGTACAACTTCCCGCAGGACCGTCTGACCGACCACCGCATCGGGCTGGACCTCCACAACCTGCCCGGCGTCATGGACGGCGACATCGACAAGCTGATCGACGCCCTCAGCACCACCTACCAGGCTGAGCGTCTGAGGTCGCTCGGGGCCGAAAGCTCCGACGCGTGAGCGGCCTTAGTCGCCCGGCGCGAGTTACCCGGCGATAGCGGCGGGATCGGTGTGGCCACGATCGGCGAGTGCCTGACGGCGGGCACGGCACGCCTCCGCACCTCAGGGTCGGAGAGCCCTCGACTGGACGCCGAGCTGCTGCTCGGCTGGGCCATCGGCGCCGAGCGAACCGCCGTAATCGCCCATCCAGAAGCCCCGGTTGGGGCCGACGCCAGGGCTGCCTTTGAGGCGGCGATGGCGCGGCGCGAGGCCGGCGAGCCTGTGGCTTACATTCGGGGCTTCAAAGAGTTCCACGGCCTCGCCATTGGCGTGGACCGTCGAGCGCTGATTCCCCGGCCGGAAACGGAGCTCCTCGTCTCCGAGGCGGAGCGAGAGGTAGCCTGGCGTCTGATGTCCGGTCCGCGACCGATCGGTGTCCCCAGACTACGCGTCGTCGACGTTGGCACGGGTTCCGGCGCGATCGCGATTGCGCTGGCGTGGCTGCTGCGCAGGAGGCGGATGCTGCCCGAAGTCACGATCCTGGCCTTCGACAGTTCGGCCGAGTCGCTCGATCTCGCGCGCGAAAACGCAGTCGGCCATTCCATGGGCGACGTGATCTCGTTCGCCCTGGCGGATCTGCTTCCGGAGACCGAGCCGCCATTCGACCTGATACTCGCCAACCTGCCCTACATTCCGTCGGCCGACGTCGGCGAGTTGCCGATCGCCGCGTCCTTTGAGCCCCGCCAGGCCCTCGATGGCGGGCCTGATGGGCTGGCCATCGTCCGTCGGCTGCTCGAAGCGCTACCTACGGCGCTGGCACCCACGGGGACCGCTCTCCTCGAGATCGGCTTCAACCAGGGGCGGGCGGTCGAGGCCGTCGTGGCCGCCCTGCCCGGTAACTGGTCTTGCCGGATTCAACCCGATCTGTCGGCAAAGCCGCGACTGGCGCACGTGGAGCGCAAGCCGGCGGTCGAAGGGCCGGCGGGGCGCTGATGGTCGAGCCGGTGCTGCCCATCAGATTGATCGCCCTCGACATCGACGGCACCCTTGTGGGGGAGGATCTGCTTCTTCGCCAACGAACGAGGGATGCGGTTGCGGAGGCGGGGCGTCGGGGAATCGCGGTCTCCCTGGTGACGGGCCGCATGGCAATCAGCGCGATGCCGTTCGCCGATGCCCTCGGCTTGACCGGCCCGATCGTCGCCCAGCAGGGCGCCCTGATTCGAGCGATGCCGAAGCCCGGCTCCAAACGGCCCGGAAGCTTGCTGTATCATCGCTCGCTTCGACCCGAAGTCACGGTCGAGATCGTTCGATGGTGCCTGGAGCGCGACCTGACGCCCCATTTCAACTACCTGGAATGGATGATCGTAGGCTCGACGGAGCCGAGCATCGACGAGTACCGGCTGTTCGTCGGGGACCGGCTTCAGCTGGTTCCGGATATCGCCATCCGGGCGCGCGGCCCCGTCACCAAGGTGGTAGCTCTTGGCGCGGGCAACCACTCGATCGATGTGCTCGACGAAGGTCGCACCCATTTCGCCGGAAGGGCCGAGGTCACGCTGAGCCACCCGCGCTTCCTCGAGTTCCTTGCCCCCGGCGTGTCGAAGGGAATGGCCGTCCGCTGGCTGGCTCGCCGCCTGGGGGTTCCCCTCGGCCAATGCCTCGCCGTTGGCGACCAGTACAACGACCTCGAGATGATCAGCGAAGTTGGCCACGGCGTGGCGATGCCGAGCGCCCCGGCCGCGGTCCAGGCAGCGGCGCGGTTCGTGGCGCCGCCAGTCGGCGACGAAGGTGCGGCGCAGATGATCGAGCAGATCGCCCTCGACGGGTGGCGATCGCCCGCGGGCCGGGATTCCACTCCAAGTCATGGCGCCATGGGCCGTCGCGCTAAGCATGGTGGCAGTGGCGAAGGAGATGGGCGATGACGGCCCGGCTGCTCTCCGACGACGCCTTCGGGCGCGCCGCGGCCCTGGCCACTCTCCGGGCGGGCGGCCTGGTGGCGATGCCGACAGACACGGTATATGGCTTGGGGGTGGCGCTTGACGCTCCCGACGGCCTGTCGAGGCTCTTCGCGGCTAAGGATCGGCCGCTCGATCGAGCTGTTGTCCTGCTCGTCGCCGACTTAGAGCAGGCGGCTTCCGTCGGAGTGCTGTCGCCTGCCGCTCGAATCCTTGCTGAACGATTCTGGCCGGGCGGGCTGACGCTGGTGCTCGCCCAGGCCGCTGACGCGGCGCTGCCCAGGATTCTCACAGCCGGAGCCGCCAAAGTCGGCGTGCGGCTTCCCGACCATGACTGCCCTCGCGCCCTGGCCCGCGAGTTGGGCCCGCTGCCGGTCACCTCCGCGAACGTGTCCGGCCATGCTGATGCTCGCGACGCCGCCGGGGTCCTCGCCCAGCTCGGCGAACGGGTCGACCTGATCCTGGACGGCGGCCCCACGCGCGGCGGTGTCCCGTCCACGGTCGTCGATTGCGCGGGCGAACTGCCTCGCATTCTCCGAGTCGGAGCCGTCGCCGCCGCGGCTCTCGGCGACGCCCTCCGAGAGCGTGGCGTTTCAAACGTCTTCTGAGCGGCACGAGGGAACGACGCCCGCAAGAGCGCCGTTCCCTCTCTGGCGAGGCGCGACGGCCGATGGCTCCATGGGCGACAATACGAGGGCCCCGGGCTTGGAGCCGTGGATGACCGTCGGCGTGAGCCACGAGGCGGACGCTGGCCGGTTGATGGCGACGAGGAACCGCCCCCTCCCGGATCACTAAGGAGCAATCATGACGATCGCACGTCGAGAGGGGATCGCCTGGGCACGCCTGGCAGACGTCGACCCCGAGTTGTGGGCGGCGATTCGCGGCGAGGCTGATCGTCAGCGCTGGAAGATCGAGCTGATCGCCAGCGAGAACTACACGTTCGCGGCGGTGATGGAAGCGCAGGGCTCGCCGCTCACCAACAAGTACGCCGAAGGCCTGCCCGGCAAGCGCTACTACGGCGGCTGCGAGTTCGTGGATGTCGCGGAGCGACTGGCCCAGGAGCGCGCGCTGGCACTCTTCCCCGGCGCCGAGCACGTCAACGTGCAGCCCCATTCCGGCGCCCAGGCCAACATGGCGGCCTACCTCAGCGTGCTCCAGATCGGCGACAAGATACTCGGCATGAACCTGGCCCACGGCGGCCACTTGACCCACGGCTCGCCGGTCAACTTCAGCGGCAAGTGGTTCGAGGTCCACGCCTACGGCGTCGATCCAGGGACCGAGCAGATCGACTACGACGCGCTCGAGAAGCAGGCGGTCGAGGTCCGGCCGAAGATGATCGTCGCCGGCGCCAGCGCCTACCCCCGCACAATCGACTTCGAGCGTTTCGGCAGGATCGCCCATGACGTGGGCGCGCTGCTCTTGGTGGACATGGCCCACATCGCCGGACTCGTCGCGGCCGGCCTACACCCGACGCCCTTCGGCCACGCAGATATCGTGACGACCACCACTCACAAGACTTTGCGCGGCCCGCGCGGCGGCATGATCTTCTGCCGCGAGGACTTGGCCAAGGCGGTCGATAAGAGTGTCTTCCCCGGCGTCCAGGGGGGCCCCCTGATGCATGTCATCGCGGCCAAGGCGGTCGCCCTCAAGCTCGCCGCTACCGACGAGTACCGCGACGACCAGCGCCAGACGATCGCCAACGCGAAGCTACTGGCGGCAACGCTCGCCGACAAAGGCGCACGCGTGGTCTCCGGCGGCACGGACAACCACCTCATGCTGGTCGACGTGACGCCGCTTGGCGTGACCGGACGTGACGCCGAGCATCTTCTCGACGAGATCGGGATCACCGTCAACAAGAACGCGATCCCGTTCGACAAGAACCCGCCCAACATCGCCTCGGGCATTCGGGTCGGGACCCCGGCGACCACGAGCCGCGGGTTCCGAGAGCCTGAGATGCGCCAGATCGGCGAGGCCATCGTGGCGGCCATCGTGACCCGCGACGATCCGTCCGCGCAGAGCAGCCTGGCGGCCATTGTCCACGACATGTGCGGCCGCTTCGCTGTTCCGGGACTTCTGGAGGACTGACCACGCCATCCGTTGCGCGCCCAGGCGAATGTATCGGCTGGGACGACGGCGTGGAGAGTCAGCGGGCGCGGCCGAACCTGCGGAGCCCGAGCAGTAGGGCACGGCGATGAACCTGTCGAACGACGCGATGCAGGCTGTCCCGGCCCTGATCGTCGGATTCGTGTTGGCCTGCGTCGTCACCCTGGCGATCACTCCGCTTGTCCGTGCATACGCTCGCGGACGGGGCATGGTCGACAGGCCCGAAGCCCGCCGCGTCAACACTCGGGCAGTCGCCAGGGGCGGCGGCATCGCAATTGCGGCCGGATTCGTCTCGGTCTCGTTATTGATGCTCGCTCTCAACTTCGTTCTTGGCCTGCATTTCGTCGACGAGACGGCGGGCGTGGGGACCGGCCAGATCGTCGCTCTCCTCGGTGGGGCCGCCCTTGCCGTTGGCATCGGCCTTCTGGATGATTTCCTGCAGCTGCGAGCCCGCTGGCAGCTTCTCGGCCAGGTCGTCCTGGCCGGAGTGGCTCTGGCACTGGGTGTGACCGTGACCGTCGTCAACTTCCCCTTCGCCGCGAACGGCAGCCTTCACTTCGCCGGCCCAATTGCCGCGACCGCCACCGTCGTATGGATCGTGGGTATGGTCAACAGCATCAACTTCATCGACGGTTTGGACGGCCTCTCGACGGGGATCGCCCTCATCGCCGCGGTCACGCTGGGCACGATCAGCCTGGGCCCGGGTACGGACGAGCCATTCGTAGCCCTGTTCTGCTTCATTCTTGCCGGGGCCCTGGCCGGCTTCCTGCGCTGGAACTTCCACCCAGCCTCGATCTTCAGCGGGACCAGCGGGATCATGTTCGTCGGCTATTCGCTGGCCGTCCTGTCGATCCTGGGCGCCGGGAAGATAGCCGTGGCCCTGCTCGTCCTCGGCGTGCCGATCATGGACACGTTTTGGATCATCGTGAGGCGGACCGCAACCGGCCGCTCCCCGTTCGGTGCCGACCGAGGCCATATCCACCACCGACTGCTGGGCCTGGGCTTGTCCCACCGACGCACAGTTATGGTCATCTACGGCGTCTGCATCCTCCTGGCCGGCCTGTCGCTCGTTCTATCCGGGACCGGCCAGATGTACGCGTTCATGGGCCTCGTGGTGCTGTTCGGAGTTGTGCTGCTCCTAATCGAGCGCCTTGGTGGCGGCGCCGGTGCAATTCAGGAGAGCCTCGACGCCACTTCCTATGCGACCGCAAACGGAAAAGGCGACGCTCCGGCCAGTCTGCCGGCCGAAACGAAGGTCGACGGGTCGGGCGAGCCCAAGCCCGATCTGGCAGAGGACGCCTGACGGGCCCGCACGGCGGTCCCATCGTCAGGCCCTCCCGGTGGGTTGAACGTTGCCGGAGATCGGCTGGTAAACTCACGGCGCCCTGCCAGGGAGAACGATGAACGATTTTGGGAAGACGTCTGCGTACGTGGCCTTCTTCTCGGAGATCGGCTTCGTCCTCCTCTTCACGGTGCTGGCGGGCACGCTCGCCGGGTACTGGCTGGATCAGCGCCTGGGGACCATCCCTATCTTCGTCCTGGTCGGGTTCGCGGTCGGCGGCACGAGCGGCTCGATCGGCTGCTGGCGGTTGATGGTCAGGTTCCTCAAGAGGCTTGATGAAGAGGATCGATAATGCGGCAGCTGTGGGCGGCCGCAAAGCGGAGCGAGTGTGACGACCGACGCCGCCGCAGGGCGCGAGAAGATCGAAGCTGAAGAGGGGCCCGCCCAGCCCGGCGCGCAGGGTGAGAAACACGGTCGCTTGTCGGCCGGTCGAGTTCTGCTGGCCCTGACCGTGGCTGTGGTCGTCCTGGACATCCTCGCGGTTCGGTTCATCCCGCCCTTCCCCGCGGGGGGCCAGCCCGGCCAGGCCTGCGCTTTCCCGAGCTGCTACATCACGAGCGTAATCGAGTTCCCACCACCGGCGATCGTGCTGGATCTATCGCCCGCCACGGCCCCAGCGACCGCTCCGATGGTTTACTTCCACCCCAGCATCAGCTCCACGATCTTGACCATGTGGATCGTGATGGCCTTCATTCTGCTGCTTGCCTTCGTCGCCACCCGGCGAATGAAAATGGTCCCGGGCCGGCTCCAGAACGCCGTCGAGTGGGCGTACGAGTTCGGCTACGACTTCGCCATCGGAATAGGGGGCGATGGGGCACAGCGGTACTTCCCGATCTTCGCCGCCTACTTCATCTTCATCCTGGTCTCGAACTGGAGCGGCCTGGTCCCTCCGATCGGCAAGATCGAACAACTGCGGGCGCCCACAAGCGATGTCAACATAACCATCGGGCTTGCCCTGACCTCATTCCTCATCTTCGAGGGGGAGGGGTTCCGGCGACTTGGCGTTAGTGGCTACCTGGGCAAGTTCTTCCCGATCGGGGAGTTCCGTCGCGGGATCGGGGCCGGGCTGCTGGCCATGTACGTGGGCATCATCGAGCTCTTCCTGGAGTTCGTTAAGCCCGTCACGCTGTCGATGCGACTCTTTGGCAACATCTACGGCGGCGAGGTGGCTTTGGCCGTGATCACAGCCTTCACGCTGGCGGTGGTTCCCGTGGGCCTGATCGGCCTCGAGGCTCTGCTCAACCTGATCCAGGCACTCATCTTCTCGGTCCTGACGCTCATGTTCATACTGATCGCCATCGAGGGCCACGGAACGGAAGAACATCAGGCGGCCGCTGCCGGAGCGCCACTGCGGGATCAGCCGGCGCCTGCCGACGCCGACAAACATCAGCCCGTGGCGGCCTGACCGCCTATCAATCGACCACCCGGCCGTGGGTCGGAGCGCAGGAGGTTTCAGCAAATGGTGACTGAGAACATCGGAGCAGGCCTGGCGGCCCTCGCTGTAATCGGGCCCGGCCTCGGCATCGGCATCCTGGCCGGCATGTCCAGCAGTGCGATCGGCCGTAACCCCGACGCCGCCGGCCAGATCCGCGGTCTGGCGATCATCCTGGCCGGCTTTGCAGAAGGTCTCGGCGTCCTGGCGATCGTCGTCGGACTGCTGGCGCTCTTCCTCAAGTAACTCGGACGGGAGGAGCAGATCGGGTGAACCCCCTGGCGACTGCCGCCGCGACAGCCGCCGCGACGGCGTCGACTTCCGGTGCGTCGGGGCTGTCCATCAACCTGTTCTGGGTGATCGTCGCTGCCCTCAACTTCCTTCTGTTCCTGGCCCTGATCTTGGTCTTTGGCTTCCGCCCGATCGCGAACATCCTCGCCGGGCGCAAGGCTCGCATCGAGCAGGGGCTTGCCGACGCCGACCAGGCCCGCGAGGATCGGGACGCCGTGACGGCCGAGCGTGTCCGCGTCATCGCCGATGCAAGGCGTGATGCCCAGTTGCTGATCGCCACGGCCCAAAAGTCGGCCCAGGAACAGCGCGACGCGGACATCGCCGCAACTCGCGAAGAGCTGGATCGGCTGCGCGACAAGGCCGCCTCCGACATCGCCGCGGAGCGCGATCGCGCTCTGGCTGATCTGCGGGTTCAGGTCGCCGACCTGGTCCTTGCGACCGCCGGCAAAGTTGTGGGTGAGTCGATGACCGACGCCCGGCAGCGCCGTCTCGTTGACGAGTTCCTCGCGGGTGGCGATGCGACGGAGGGGCGGCAGAACTGATGCTTCGCATCGGCGCCGGACGGCGTTACGCAGACGCAGCCTTTCAGTTGGCCGAGCGAGATGGCACTCTCGACGCCTGGCAACGCGACCTCGCTATAGCCTCCGGGCTGGCCCGCGACGAGCGGGTGGCTAGGGCGGTGGACAGCCCGACCGTGCCATTCGCCGAGCGACGCAAGTCGGTGGAGCAGCTGCTCGGGAATCTCGTATCACCTCAGGTACGCAACCTCTGCCTGCTCCTCGCCGAACGCGGCCGATTCGCAGTACTGCCCGACGTGAGCGCCGAGTACGATGCCCTCGTCCGGGAGTCTCGCGGCATCGTGGCGGCGACCGTGGCCACGCCGGTTCCCCTGTCCGAAGGGGAGCTCGCTCAGGTCAAGGCCCGGGTGGAGGAACTCGCAGGCGCGAAGGTGGAACTCGTCACGATCACCGATCCGGCCCTCCTCGGAGGATTGACCATCAGGATCGGCGACCGATTGATCGATGCCAGCGTCCAGGGCCGCCTCGAACGGCTGCGTGGACGGCTGGTCCAGGGAACGAGCTAGACACGGGGAGCCGGAGTCGACAGCCGGCGCCCCGTTCCGGTGATTCAACGGCCGAACGGAGAAGGAATGGCCATTAGCTCAGACGAGATCGTCAGCATCATCAAGAACACGATCGAGCATTTCGACACTGCCCCCGAGTCGCGCAGCGTCGGCACGGTGGTCGACGTCGGTGACGGCATCGCCCACATTTACGGCCTGTCCGGCGCCCTCTCGTCGGAGCTGCTCGAGTTCCCCGACGGCGTCATGGGCATGGCTCTCAACCTGGCCGAGGACACTGTCGGTGCGGTCATCCTCGGCGCCGCTACCGGGATCAAGGAAGGCGATACGGTCAAGACCACCGGACGCGTCGTCGAAGTACCTGTTGGTGCCGGCCTGCTCGGCCGGGTTGTGGACCCGCTCGGTCGCCCCCTCGACGACAAGGGTCCGATTGCCGCCACGGCCACCCGTCCGGTCGAACGCATCGCCCCTGGCGTCATCACGCGCCAGTCGGTCGATACCCCGGTCCAGACCGGCATCAAGGCGATCGACGCCCTTATCCCGATCGGTCGTGGCCAGCGCGAGCTGATCATTGGCGACCGCCAGACCGGCAAGAGCGCCCTCGCCATCGATACGATCATCAATCAGAAGGGCAAGGGCCTGGTCTGTATCTACGTGGCCATCGGCCAGAAGCTCTCGACCGTGGCCAAGGTTGTGGCCGTGCTCGAGCAGCACGGGGCAATGGAGCACACCGCGGTCGTCGTGGCCGGGGCCGAGGAGTCGGCCGCCCTTCAGTTCCTCGCCCCGTACGCCGGTTGCGCGATGGGCGAGGAGGTCATGGAGCGCGGCGTCGCGGTCGGCGGGCAGCTGGTCAAAGACTCGCTCTGCGTCTACGACGACCTGTCCAAGCACGCCTGGGCGTATCGCGAGATGTCGCTCCTGCTGCGCCGACCGCCAGGCCGCGAGGCTTACCCCGGCGACGTCTTCTACCTCCACAGCCGGCTCCTCGAGCGGGCTGCCCGAATGAGCACAGAGAACGGTGGCGGATCGCTGACCGCCTTGCCTCTGATCGAGACGCAGGCGGGAGACATCTCGGCCTACATCCCGACCAACGTGATCTCTATCACCGATGGCCAGATCTTCCTTGAAACGGATCTCTTCAACTCGGGCCAGCGCCCCGCCCTCAACATCGGCATCTCGGTCTCCCGCGTTGGCTCCGCTGCCCAGACCAAGGCTATGAAGAAGGTAGCGGCGCCGCTCAAGCTGGACCTGGCCCAGTACCGCTCCCTGGCGGCCTTCGCTCAGTTCGCGTCCGATCTGGATAAAGCAACTCGAGACCAGCTGACCCGTGGCGAGAAGCTGTCCGAAGTAATCAAGCAGCCGCAGTACCAGCCCGTCCCGTTGGAGCGCCAGGTGGCGATCCTGTACGTGGCCACCAAGGGACTTCTCGACGACATACCGACCCCGCGCGTCCGGGACTTCGAGGCGCAGTTCGTGCGCTTCCTGGACACCCAGCGCACCGACGTCATGCACAAGCTCGCCAGCACCAAGGTTCTCGACGACGATACGGCCGCGGCCTTAGAAGCGGCGGCGATCGAGTTCCGCCAGGCATTCCTCGCGTAAGAAGCTCGAAAGAAGCAGCGTGCCCAGCCAGCGAGACATCCGAAGACGCATCACCGCGTCCAAGAACATCCGGCAGATCACCCGGGCGATGCAGTTCGTGGCTGCGTCCAAGCTTCGTCGCGCCCAGGAGTCGACCCTCGCCGCCCGGCCCTACTCGGAGCTGCTCGACGAGATCCTGGCCGATTTGGCGACCGTCCTCAGCGGTGACGAGCACCCACTTCTGAGCCGGCGTGAAGAGGGCAAGCGCCTGATCGTTCTGGTCACCAGCGACCGAGGTCTGGCCGGGCCGCTCAACACCAACGCGATCCGCTTCGCGGCAAAGGAGATCGTGGAGCAGCCCGGCGAGCTTGAGCTGGTCAGCGTCGGCCGCAAGGGGCGCGACGCGATGCGCCGCGCCCACGTACCGATCATCGCCCACTTCGCCGGCTTCGGCGATCGACCCGGATTCGAGGAAGTCCTGCCAATCTCCCGCTTGATCTCAGACGAATACGAGGCCGGCACGTACAACCAGGTCGACGTCATATTCACGCGCTTCATCTCGACCCTGGTCCAGCGGGCCGACATGGTCCAGCTGCTGCCCATCAAGCCTCGGCCCGACACGGGTGGCATCCCCGGCTCGCAGTTCATCTTCGAGCCAGCTCCGGAGATCGTCCTCGACGAGCTGCTGCCGCGCTATGTCGGCACCCGCCTCTTCCAGACCGCGCTGGAAAGCACGGCCAGCTTCTTCTCCAGCCAGATGGTGGCCATGATGAACGCCACCGAGAACGCGGATGAGCTCATCGAGGACCTGACTCTCAGCTTCAACAAGGCGCGCCAGGCCAACATCACAAGCGAACTGATCGAGATAGCGTCCGGCGCACGGGCGCGCTAGGACTGCAGGCGACGAAACCAGGAGGCACCGACAAAACGATGGCGACCGACGCTCCCGCCGCAACCGGCCGTGTGATCCAGATCACGGGCGCGGTCGTCGACATCGAGTTTCCTGCCGGGAAGCTCCCCGGGATCTACAACGCCGTAGAGGTTCGCCGGGGCGACGGGGTGACGATCGTCTGCGAGGTCCAGCAGCACCTGGGCAACAACTGGGTCCGCAGCGTCGCCATGACCACGACCGACGGTCTGGCCCGCGGCGTCGAGGCGGTCGACACGGGCGGCCCCATCACCGTTCCGGTTGGCCAGGTCACGCTGGGGCGCGTCTTCAACGTCCTCGGGGAGGCGATCGACGAGAAAGGTCCGGTCGAGGCGGGCGAACGTCTGCCGATCCATCGGCCGGCTCCCGCCTTCGATCAGCAGACTACCGAGACCGAGATCTTCGAGACCGGTATCAAGGTCATCGATCTGGTCTGCCCCTTCGCCAAGGGCGGCAAGATCGGCGTCTTCGGTGGTGCAGGCGTCGGCAAGACCGTCATCATCCAGGAATTGATCCGCAATGTGGCCCAGGAGCATTCCGGCTACTCCGTCTTCGCTGGCGTGGGCGAGCGGTCCCGCGAAGGCAACGACCTGATCCACGAGATGACCGAGTCCGGCGTCATCGCCAAGACGGCCTTTGTCTTCGGCCAGATGAACGAGCCGCCTGGTGCCCGCCAGCGCGTCGGCCTGACCGCCCTGACAATGGCCGAGTACTTTCGCGACGAGGAAGGCCGCGACATTCTGCTCTTCATCGACAATATCTTCCGCTTCACCCAGGCCGGCTCCGAGGTGTCCGCGCTGCTTGGCCGAATGCCCTCGGCCGTCGGCTACCAGCCCAACCTGGCGACGGAGATGGCGGCCCTGCAGGAGCGCATCACTTCGACCAAGAAGGGTTCGATCACCTCGCTGCAGGCCGTATACGTCCCGGCGGACGACTACACCGATCCGGCTCCGGCGACGACGTTCGGCCACCTCGACTCGACCATTCGCCTCGAACGTGCGATTGCGGAACTGGGTATCTACCCGGCGGTCGATCCCCTGACGTCGACGTCGCGTGTCCTTGATCCGCTCGTCGTGGGCCAGGAACACTACGACGCCGCGCGTGAGGTCCAGCGGGTCCTGCAGCGCTACCGCGACCTGCAGGACATCATCTCGATCCTGGGCATCGATGAACTGTCCGAAGAGGATAAGTCGACGGTCGCCCGGGCCCGGCGCCTGCAGATCTTCAACAGCCAGCCGTTCCACGTGGCCGAGGTCTTCACCGGCCGGCCTGGCGCGTATGTGCCCATCCGCGACACCGTCGCCTCGTTCAAGGAGATCCTCGAAGGCAAGGTCGATGATCTGCCCGAGCAGGCCTTCTTCCTGGCCGGTACCCTGGACGACGTCCGGGCCAACGCGGCCAAGCTGGCGAAGTGACAGTAACTGCGCCGTCGGCCGCCGTCGCCCTTCGCCCGGCGACGCGTGGCTCCTTGTCAGAGTCGCCTCGGCTCCGGTGTTCGGGGGCGCGGCGTCCAGCGCCGTCGCCCTCCGCCCGGCGACGCTCAGGGTCCCAACCCGCACGAAGTCGAGGAATACGGTAAATGCCCCTCCACCTGGAGATCGTGACTCCGGAGCGACGAGCCTTCGAGGGTGATGTCGACGAGGTCATCGTGCCCGGAAGCGAGGGCGAGCTCGGGATTCTGCCGCACCATGCGCCATTGATCTCGCTTCTCGGCCAGGGAGTCCTGCGCCTCAAGCGGGGCGATCAGGAGGAGGAGTTCGCCATCTTCGGCGGCTTCCTGCAGGTCCGCCCGGATCGAGTCATGGTTCTCGCCGAGATGGCCGATCTGGCTTCGGAGATAGATCTCGAGCGCGCCGAGCGAGCCCGGCGCGAGGCGGAGCGCGTGCTCGAAGGCGGATTCGTGGAGCCTGCCGATCTGGCGAGTGCCCGAGCCGCTCTTCAGCGGGCGCTCATTCGAATCCGCCTGGCGGAGCGCGGGTCCCGCCGAACACCCAGGGGGGAGCACGAGGCGCTTCGCCATCCGGCACCGCCACCGACTGAAGAGCCGCCCGGCGAGTAGCGATGGCTGACGCTCGACCGTTTCACTGGGAGTTCAAGCCCGAGCCGATAGACCGCGAGGTCCTCCGGATCGAGGGTGGCCGCCGTCTCGAGGGCGCCGTCCGCATCAGCGGCGCCAAGAACGCGGCCCTCAAGCTAATGGCCGCCGCCACGCTCACGGGCGAGCGCTGTCGCTTCACCAACGTGCCCGAGATCGAGGACGTCCACGTCCTCACGGAGGTCTTGCGGGACATCGGCGTGACCGTGGATCACCCCGCCCCTAACGTCTACGAAATCGCGTCCGGTGACGCCGAGTGGCTTTTCGTGCCGCTCGAGGCCGCGGCCAAGATGCGCGCCAGCTTCATACTTCTCGGCCCGCTGCTGACTCGGTTCGGTCGCGTCATCATCAGCAACCCCGGCGGCGATCGGATCGGCCGCCGGCCGGTCAACCTGCACGTGGATGCGATGCGAGCCCTGGGTGCCGAGATCGAGTACCGCAACGGCTACTACTTCGCCAAGGCCCCCGGCCGGTTGCGTGGCGGACCGATAAACTTTCCTCAGGTAACCGTGATGGGCACCGAGAACGCCATGCTCGCTGCGGTTTTGGCCGACGGCCATACCGTCATAACGCCGGCCGCCCAGGAGCCGGAAGTCGACGACCTGATCACGTTTCTCCAGAAGATGGGCGCTCAGGTGGAACGGACCGCTCCCGATCGGATCGAAATCGAGGGCCGACGCCGGCTCCGCGGAGCCGACCACTCGGTCGTTCCGGACCGGATCGAGACCGGCACGTTCATCGTCGCCGCCGGCGTCACTCACGGCCGTATCACCATCCAGGATGCCCCTTGCGAACACCTCGGATCGTTCTTGAGCGTCATGGATGAGATGGGCGTCTCGATGAACAGCGGCAACGACACGATCGAGGTGGATGCCACCTCCGCCGACCTCAACCCGCTGCGGTGCTGCGACATTGAGACCCAGCCCTACCCTGGCTTGGCCACGGACCTGCAGCCCCCGACCTGCGTCCTGCTGACCCAGGCCAGAGGCATCAGCCACGTGCACGAGTCGGTCTTCGAAGATCGGCTGGAGTGGTTGGGCGAACTCCGCCGCATGGGCGCCAGTGTGGAGATCGCCGATCAGCACCACGCTCTAATCCGGGGGCCCACGCCACTCCACGGTGCAGAGGTCGAGATCGGCGACCTGAGGGCCGGCGCGTCGCTTATCCTTGCCGCCCTGGCGTCCGACGGCGTGACCCAAATTCGGGGCGCGCACCACGTACACCGCGGCTATGAGAAGATCGACGCGAAATTCCTGGGACTCGGGGCCAGGATCGAGCGGCTCGCTGAAGGGACTTAGCCACAGGCATGAAGATCGGTATCGACCTGGGCACGGCCAACATCCTCGTCTACGTCAAGGGCCATGGCATCGTCATGCAGGAGCCCTCGGTAGTCGCCGTCGACGACCAGAACCACATCTTGGCGGTCGGCGAAGAGGCGCGCGAGATGATCGGCCGCACGCCCGGCAACATCCAGGCCATTCGCCCGATGCGCGACGGAGTCATTGCCGACTACGTCATCACCGAAGCTCTTCTGGACCACTTCATCCATCGAGTCCAGCAAGGTCGCCGGTTCGGCTGGGGCAAGCCGGAGGTCATGATCAGCGTGCCGGCAGGCGTCACCAGCGTCGAGAAACGAGCCGTCCGCGACGCAGCCCTGAAGGCCGGGGCCTCTGAGGCGTACCTGATCGAAGAACCGATTGCCGCTGCCATCGGCGCGAACATGCCGATCAGCGGCCCTTCGGGAGCGATGATCATCGACATCGGCGGCGGCACGAGCGAGATCGCCGTCATATCGCTGGGCGCGATCGTGGTTTCCACCAGCCTTCGCGTTGGCGGCAACAAGATCGACGAAGCGATCGCGAACTACGTTCGCAAAAAGTACAACCTCATGATCGGCGACAGAACCGCCGAAGAGGTGAAGATTCAGATCGGCACAGCCCTGCCGCTGGAGCGCGACCTCACCATCGACGTCCGCGGCCGCGACTTGATCGCCGGCCTGCCACGCACCGTCTCGATTGTCAGTTCCGAAGTGATGGAGGCTATTGAGCCGCCGCTTCAGCAGATCATCGGCGCCGTCCGCCTTGTCCTGGAGCAGACTCCGCCCGAGCTGTCGAGCGACATCATCGACAAAGGCATGGTCATGTCAGGTGGCGGGTCGCTCCTTCGGAATATCGACAAGCTGCTCACCCAGGTGACTGGCGTGCCGTGCCACGTTGCCGACAACGCGATGCACTGTGTGGCCCTTGGGACGGGCATAGCCCTTGAGCACTTCGAGTTCTTCAAGAAGTACCTCGGCCCGCAGGTCTGATGCCCTCCCCGCTGGAAGAACCTGTCGAGGATCTCGATCGGGCCTTCGTTGATCTCCACTGCCATACCAGCGCGAGCTTCGATTCGCTCGCCAGCCCGGGCGCCGTCACCCACGCGGCTGCGCGCCGTGGCCTGACCCACCTGGCCGTGACGGACCACGACCGCATCGATGGGGCTCTGCGAGCCCGTGATGCCGCTCCGGACGGCCTGACGGTCATAGTCGGCGAGGAAGTGAAGACAGCCGACGGCGACCTGATAGCCGTCTTCATCGAGGAGATCGTGCCGCCCGGCCTTTCTGCCGCCGATACGATCGCGGCCATCCGCGAGCAGGGGGGTCTGGTCGGCGTCCCGCATCCGTTCGACCGCTTTCGTGGCTACGGACGCAGGAGCGGTGCCGACCTGGCCGACATCGCCGAGAAAGTGGATTGGATCGAGGCCTATAACGCCCGTGTGATCGGCGGGTCTGCCAACGAGAGGGCCGCCATCTTCGCCAGGGAGCGCATGCTGCCCGGCGTGTCCGCTTCGGACTCGCATACCGTTCTGGAAGTGGGCGTTTCGTACAACGTCGTCCTGGGCGACCCAAGCACGCCCGCAGAATTGCTCGCGGCGCTCGCCAGCGTTGACATCCGGCCCGGGCGTGCCAGCTTCTACGTGAGGGCTTGGACGCCGCTTGCCAGACTGATCCAATCTACGCGCGGGAACGGCCGACGCCCTGGGCATCCGCGCCCGGGGGAGCTCACGTGAGCGATGAGCAAGAGCACCACCACCATCCGATCGGGGATCCGCTCGGTCAGGAGGCAGACGCGCTCATCAACCCCGAAGAAGCGGTCGAGGTTCCGCCACCGGACCAGATGTCGCTCATCCGGCGCCTGCGCGAGCCCAAGACGATCCTATCGATCGTCGTTCCGCTGCTCATCATCGTCATCGCGGTCATTCTCAATCGTCAATACCTGAGCGAAGTCCCTGCGGACATCGGCCGGGCCAACCCGTGGCTCGTGCTCCTGGCGTTCGTCATCTACTACGCCGGCTTCCCTCTCAGAGGCTGGCGCTGGACGAAACTCTTGAAGGGCGCGGGCTACATCGTGCGGGTCAAGGATGGCACGGAGCTCGTCTTCCTTTCCTGGCTGGTCAACTGCATCGTACCGGCCAAGCTAGGCGATCTCTACCGCGCCTACCTGCTCAAACTCAACAGCCCGGTCTCGGCGACTCGAACGCTTGGTACGGTGTTCATGGAGCGGATCCTGGATTTGATCGCGATAGCCACTCTTGGCCTGCTCGCCGGCTACTGGCGGTTCCGAGGCAGCTTGAACGACCTGCCCCAGACCGCCCAGGTGGTCTTCGCCATCGGCGTGATCGTTGTCGTCGTGCTGATCGTCGCACTCGTGGTGATGCGGAACTTCGGTCGACGCGTTATCGCCATCCTGCCGCTACCGCATCGAGTCGTTGACTTCTACGATCGCTTCGAGGAGGGCGTCTTCGGCTCGGTGGGTCTGCGAGGCCTGCCCTTCCTGGGTGTGCTCACGACGCTCATCTGGACCACCGAAGCACTGCGCCTCTACTGCGTGGTCCGGGCGCTCGGTTTCAGCGACGTCGACCTGGGTTTCTCCGGCGCCATGTTCGTGGCCCTCATCGGCTCGTTGCTCACTGTCGTCCCGTTCACGCCGGGCGGACTTGGTCTCGTGGAGGGCGGAATGGGCCTCGTCCTCACCAAGATCTTCCGCGCAGATCCGGCCCATGCCTTGGCGATCATCCTCGTCGACCGGGCGATCAGCGTCTTCTCGATCGTCATTCTCGGATCCGTCGCCTATGTCATCTCATCGAAGCCACGCGGCGGCGGAATGCAGGTCGACGAGGTCTTCCGGGCAGGCACCGCGCCCGGCTGAGTGGATGTCTCGAGGAGTGTTTCGCGTCAGAACTGGTTTGCTCTGCGACCGCGAATGGCCTTGATGCCGCCCCGATCGACCGCGACCCGTTTCGCATCGCCTTGACGCGGCCTGGTGCCGGCCCGGATTCGAGCCGGGATCTTCGACGCAACCTTGCGGTCACCTTGCCGGGTTGGCCGGTAGTCGTCACCGGTGCGGTACGAAAAGGTCATTCACTCTTCGGCGACCGGCCCCGATAGTTCCCCTATCGGGGCAGAAGGCGCCGTACCTCGGAGCCCACCTGGCGTATGACTGGACAGGACGAACGAGCCTTCACTGAGTGGCTGAGGGCCCAGCTCAAAGCCAAGAGGATGTCGCAGCGTCAATTGGCGCAGCAGTCTGGGGTCGACCATTCGACCATTTCCAGGCTGATCCGAGGCGACCGCATGCCGTCTCTGGGTACGGCCACCAAGCTAGCCCGAGGCCTTCGTGAAATCCGCGATGACACCGAGGCGCCGCAATACCTCGGGGCGGTTGCTGCAGGAACCGTAAATCCCACCGCCCGCGTGGAATATTCCCTTCGCGCCGACGAAGTCCTGTCAGAGCCGCAGGTGCGCCAGGTGATGGAGTACTACCTGGCAGTGCGGCTACGCCGCTTCGGTCGAGGCTATGCCGGGTTGCGTTCCGGGGACCGATCAATGGAGCCGCGCCGTATCATCAACGACCGCCGAGACACGCCGATGATCTCTGCAGCCACCGCGAGCCATGCCGTACGCCCGATGGTCCAGCCGATGCCAGGGCGGGGGCGCACCGCCCGCGAAGCCAGCTGACCCAGGTCTCGTCTCTCGAGCCTTTCGCTTCTGTCCGGATGCGCTGGTCTCCTTCCGCGAACCTGAGCGCCTGAAGCGAGGGCCGCTCTTGAGTTCCGAGATCGCGACGAGCTCACGCTGAACCGTCGGGGAGATCTGAGTCGACGGCATCGACCCCGTCACTGATCACACTAGGTCGATAGCGCGGCGGTTTCTCGTTAGCCTCCTCAGTTCGCCTGGGAGTTCCTGTCGGTTTCGCCCCGTCGCCGGGGGTATCGAGCCTTGCCACCGCCGGCGGCCCCGGCGTCAGCGGCAGGCCGGCGGCCAGGTCTCCGAGCCGGGCTACGTTGACGGAGTCGAAGCCTTGCTCCATCAGGGGCGTCTCGAGGTAGAACGCGACGTGGTCCAGGCTGGGATGGCACAACAGATGCGCCAGGCCATCCCGGCCGATCAGGCCTTCGCCAAGGTGCGCGTGTCGGTCCTGGCGGGATCCCCTCGCCGAATAGGAATCGTTGAGGTGGATCATCGCCAGCCTGGACAAGCCGATCAAACGGTCGAAGGTGCGGAGGAGGTCGTCGATGGCCAAAGGGCTCGCCACATCGTAGCCAGCGCCCCATAGGTGCGCCGCATCCAGGCATACCGCGAGCCGCCCATCCAGGCTCCTAGCGCCGGCCGCGTCGAGGATCATGGCCAGTTCCTCTATCGTGGAGCCGATGGCAAAGCCGCCCCCGGACGAGTTCTCAAGAACCACCAGCGGCGCCAGGGCATCAGTTTTGATTGAAGTTGAGCCGTCCAGGGCCCTTTGGAGGCCGTCGACGAGCCGCCGCATGCCTGCATCGCGGCCCGCCCCGCGATGCGAACCGACGTGGACGTTCACGAACCGCGCTCCGAACTCCGGGGCGTGTTCGACCTCGTGGCGTACTAGCTCGACGGATCGACCGAACAGCTCGTCGTCCGGCCCGGCCAGGTTGACCAGATATGCGGCATGAATGGCGACAGGCCCGATGTCAAGTTCGAGGAGCCGCTGCCGAAACGCCTCCGCCTCGGGTGGCGGCTCCGCCCGGCGCCGCCACGCCGTTGGGTTGTCGCTGAAGATCTGCAGCGCGGACGCGCCGATCGCCGCGGCCCGCTCCGCGGCACGGACCAATCCCAGTCCCATGGGCAGATGGGCGCCGGCCCGCCGCCCGCCGGGCAACTCAACCCGCGCGACCCGCACCTCGGGGTCCGCGACGATCCAATCGGCCCGGCTCGTCGCTCGATCGACCGTCAAGCGCCTACAACCCTCCGGTGATCCGGGCCTGCTCTCGATCGTGATCAGCCGGCCCGATGGCTGGTTCGGCCAGGCGTGTACTCGCCCCCGATCACCGGCTCGATCAGCCCGTAGTCACCGCTGGGCATCTTGTACAGGACGCCCAGCTTCTCCGTCTCGGCGTTGACGAAGATGAAGAACTGGTGGCCGAGTTCCTCCATTCGCTCGAGGGCGTCCTCCTCGAACATGGGCTCGATCGCAAATCGCTTCGTCTTCACGATCCGCGACGTGGGCATCTCCGATTCGTCCACGGACTCCGGCTCCTCGTCCGCAAGGCGTTCAGCCATGGTTTCCTCCGGCCGGACCTTGCTGCGAGGCTTTTCGCGCGCATCAACCGCTTGACGTTCGATCCGGTCGACGACCATGTCCAGGCTAGCCTGGTAGGTGGGCCCGGAGGCGTGGCTGCGCAGGATCTGACCATCGACGGTAAGGGTCACCTCGGCAATCTGGGAATCGGCGGAACTGCGGTGCTGCTCGCTGGAGAGCTCCACCACGGCGTCGCTTCTGTCGTCCAGCAGCCGTTCGAGCCGGCGCATCTTGCGCTCGGCGTACTGCCTTACGGGTCCCGGGACGTCGATGTTCTTGCCCTTGACGATCGTCCTCACAGCTGACCTCCGCAACGCACATCGCGAACGCTCAGTGGGCTGGGGGCCAACCGGAGCGCACACACATCAAGTTGAGCCGCTGCCACGCGGCCAGTATATAAGTCGGCCCGGGGCCCTGGCCTCGCCCATTTTCGGAGGCTGATCCCGCTATTCGTGATCGGCGCCGGCGTTCCGGCACGCGTGCCTCTCACCGTTCGCGGGCCACCGTTACCGCGGATACCGCCATCGCTCCCCCACGGTATAGCGCCTCGGCGCAGGCTACGAGCGTCGAGCCGGTGGTCACCACGTCGTCAACCAGCACGATCCATCTGCCGCCGATCGCCGCAGCCTGCGCCGGCCCACGAAGCGCAAAAGCGCCCGCCACGTTCGTATGACGAGCCCGCCGTCCCAGATCGAACTGCGGCGACGTATTGCGCGTTCGCTCCAGCGCCGCCAGCCAGGGCACCTGCAATCGACGAGAGGCCTCGGCGGCCAGCAGGACCGCTTGATCGTAACCACGCCGCCTGGCCCGCTCTGCGTGGACGGGCACTGGCACCAGAAGTTCCCCACCGACACCGGCAGCCCGCCACCGAGCCGCTACCGATGTCGCAAGTGGCGCTGCCAGTCGGCGCTCGCCCGCATACTTGAGCTGGTGCAGCGCTGCCCTCACCGCGCCGGAGAACGGTGCGCACCATTCCAGCTGCGCCAGTGGCATGGGTATCGCCGACGGCAGCCCAATCGGGACGCCGGCGGGCAGGCCCAGCCGAACGTCCAGGGCCCGCCGGCAATTCGGGCAGAAAGCCTCGCCTTCGGCCGAGCAGCTCGCACAGGCGGCTGGCAGCGCCACGTCGAGCAGGGACGACGCCACGGCCGAAAGAGCTCGGGAAGCCATCTACGTACCCTAACGATCCGGAATCATCAGGCACGTATTCGCGATGCCGGCCAGCGGTCACGGCGCTACGCGGGGTCGATCGCGATCTCGTCGCCGATGGCCGTGCCGGTTGCCTCGATGGTGCCGGCTGGCAACTCGAGCACGCCCTTTGCCCCGCCGACTCGCCACACGACGCCGCGCCATGGTGGTACATCGCGGCGAGCCGAAAGCACTCGCCGCCGCCCGGCAGGTCCATCCCTCGGCGGGGACACGAAGACGACGTCAATCGGAAACCTCATGAAGAGCATGTGGATGCCGTTCTCATCGGGCAGCCACAACCCCTCACCGGATGACAGGGAACGGCGTCCCATGAGACCCATGAACTTGGCCCGAAAGGAGGCGCCATCTTCGAGTCGTTCGGCCAGCACGGTATCCCGGCTGACATTGCGGGCAACCAGGCTCCGCCGATTCACGGAACCACGCCTGACCCCAACGTCTTGACGATCGAGATGATGGCCGGACCCAAAATGACAATGAAGAGCGATGGGAAGATGCAACCGACCAGTGGGAACAGCATCTTGATCGGCGCTCGTGCGGCCAACTCTTCGGCGTGCTGTCGGCGTTCTATGCGGAGTTGCTCGGACTGGATCTGCAGCACCTTCGAAATCGAGACACCCAGCTGTTCGGCCTGGATGATGGCCCCGATGAAGTTGGAGAGTGACTGGACGTTGGTCCGCGGAATCATGTCTCGGAGGGCATCTCGGCGTGCCTTGCCGACGCGAACCTCGGCCAGCGCCCGGCGGAACTCGTCACTTAGAGGGCCGGGCAGCTTCTCGACCACCTTGGCCAGAGCCGCGTCGAAGCCCAGGCCGGCGCGCACGGAAATGGTGAGCAGGTCGAGTGTGTCTGGGATCATCCTGACAATGAGCCTCTGGCGGGCACTGATACGGCGGCCCAGCCAGAATTCCGGAAGGAGGTAGCCGATCCCCAGACCGACGAGCCCGAGGAAGATGCCCGGCACGATCCCGGCAGCCAGCGGGCCGAGTATCAGGAAGATGAGCACACCGGTGGCGATACCGACCAAGATCTTCACGCCCATCCAGTCGGTAAGCTTCAGGTCGCCCGGATTGCCGGCCATGGCCAGCCGTCTCTCCACCGTGCCGGTCGAGGAAGCGCTGGTGAGTCGAGTGCCCAACCGCGACAACCGGCCCAACAGAGGTCGCAGGGTTCGCTCTGCGAACGGCTGCTGGAGCTCGAGTTCCTCGAGATTCTTGGCCTCGACTGAACCCAACTGAATCAGCCGAGCCTGGACCGGATCGACTGGCGAGCCGGCGGCCAGACCCACGAAAAGCACGAGAATGCCGCCAGCAACGAGTGTGCCAACGATGATAGCCAGCATCTGTCAGACCTCGATGGCGACGATGCGCCTGATCAGTGTGAAGCCGATCAGCATGAACAAGCCGCCGAACGCGAGGAGGATCATGCCGGCGGGTAGACCGAAGAGGCCTGGTGGGTTTTCGAACATCGGCTTCATGAATGACGGGGCGATCACGAACAGGACGCCCATGAGGGCGATGGGCATGAAGCCTACGACATAGCCGGACATTCTCTGCTGGGCGGTGAGGGTCCGGATTTCGCCCTTGATCCGCACTCGCTCACGGATGGTGAAGGCGATTGAGTCGAGGATCTCGGCGAGGTTGCCGCCGACCTGATGCTGGATGGTGATGGCTGTGGCCATCAGCTCGAGGTCGTCCGATCGGACGCGGCGAACCATGTTGTCGAGAGCCACATCGAAGGCGAGCCCGAGGTTGACCTCGCGGATGACTCGCCCAAACTCGACCGTAACCGGCGGAGTCGACTCGCGGACCACCATCTCGATTGCCTGAAGGAACGACGAGCCCGCTCGTAAAGCGTTGGCGATGAGCGTGATGGTGTCGGGGAGCTGTTTGTTGAACGCGTCCAGGCGCGACGCTCGGCGGCGCGCCAGCCAGAACCGGGGCAAGAAGAAACCGATTACCGCTCCGATCAGGAGGCCGACCGGCGTGCCGAGCGGCGATAGGACGGAGCTCAGTACCAGGAAGATCAAGGGCACGGCCAGAACCGAACCTGCCCAGATGGCTATGAACTCGCTCGCCTTGAGTTTGAGGTCGGCGCGGGCGATGTCACGGGCCAGGTTGGCGCCGAAGTCCCGCTGCTCCACGACCCTGTTCAGACGGGCAAGGGCCACGCTCTGGGCAAAGAGGTCCCCGATGCCGGCCGAGGACTCTCCTGGCTTTGCCGAGGCGGCAGTCTCCGGCTTACCTGCGACGTACCGCACAAGCCGGGCGTTGATGCTGCCACTCCGGCCGGAGCTGGCCAAGCCCAGGAAGAGCAGCAGTATTCCGCTGAAGACAAGGACCCCGACGATTATCCCGACCATGACGCCTCTCCCCGCCTCGGTTAAGCGAAGCCGAACAGGCCGCGCGGCAGGTGGATGCCCATGACCTCGAACTTCTCCACGAACCTGGGCCGAATTCCCGTGGCCCGCAGCCGGCCCTGAATCTTGCCCTCGACCACCCCCGTCTGCTCGAACAGGAAGACGTCCTGCATCACGATAATGTCGCCTTCCATGCCCTGCACTTCGGTTATGTACTCGATCTTTCGGGAGCCGTCCTTCATTCGGGACTGGTGCACGATGAGGTCGACCGCGGACGAGACCTGCTCGCGGATGGCCCGAAGTGGCAGGTCGACGCCGGCCATGAGAACCATCGTCTCGAGGCGGGACAGCATGTCGCGCGGACTGTTAGCGTGGCCGGTGGACATCGAGCCATCGTGACCGGTGTTCATTGCCTGGAGCATGTCCAGGGCCTCGCCTCCTCGGCACTCGCCGACGATGATCCGGTCAGGGCGCATTCGCAGGCAGTTCCGGACCAGCTCACGGATCGGGATGGCGCCACGGCCTTCGATGTTTGGTGGCCTCGACTCCAGTGTGACCACATGCTCCTGCCGGAGCTGCAGCTCGGCCGCGTCCTCCACGGTGATGATCCGCTCGTCGTTGGGTATGAACGACGAAAGGACGTTGAGGGTGGTTGTTTTGCCGGAACCCGTGCCGCCCGACACGAAGATATTCAGACGGGCCTCGACGCAAGCGCGCAGGAAGTCGAACATCTCCGGCGTGGCGGTGCCGAACCGGACGAGGTCGTCAACGGTAAACGGCGAGGCCGAGAATTTTCGGACGGTGACGACCGGCCCGACCAGAGACAAGGGCGGGATGATCGCGTTGACGCGGGAGCCGTCCGTAAGGCGAGCGTCGACCATCGGGCTCGACTCGTCGACGCGCCGGCCGATCGGGGCGATGATCCGATCGATGATCCGCATCACGTGATCGTCGTTCTGGAAGACGACGTTCGTCAGCTCCAGGCGACCGTTACGTTCGATATAGACCTGGCGCGGGCCATTGACCATGATCTCAGTGACGGTCTCGTCGCGAAGAAGCGGCTCCAGGGGGCCGAGGCCGATGATTTCGTCCGTGATCTGCTCGAGCATCCGGACGCGCTCGGCGCGGGTAAGAGCGAGTCCTTCCTCGTCGATAACGCGGCTGAAGATCTCTTCGATCTGACGCCTGACCTCGACCTGATTGGTCAGATCGAGCTTCGGGTCCAGGTCCTGGATGACGCGGGACTGGATCCGGAACTTGACTTCGCGCAGGGACTCACGTATTGGCCCCTGGCTGAGGATGCGCTGTCCGGTCGGAACGGGGGTCGTGCCTGGAGGGCCCGGCGGCACGGCCGGGGCCCCGCCCGTAGCGCCCGGCGCACCGAGCGCTACGCCTGGTCTGGCGCTTTCGATTCGCTTCAGAAGGGACATGGACTACACCCCTTGCTGGCCCCTGTCGGGCAACTATCTCCGCGCGAAGAGGGACTTGCCCTTCTGGGGCGGTTTTCGGCCGATCTCCTCGTGCGACTCTCGGACTCCGACGAGAGACGCCGCTAGACGAAGAAGGTCCTGAGATACCTGGCTCTCTCGGTTGCTGAGCACGAACGGGATTCCGCGGTTTAGGGCATACACGACAGCCCGTCCGTCGCTGACGATCGTGTGGTCGACCTTTCGGCCGATCGAGTGCTCGACATCGGCCACCCTGATCCCCAGAGTTGTGTCGGCGCGGTTCAAGACCAGGCGGATCTTGTGTGAGTAGCCGAGCTGCTCGGCCACCTCCAGAAAGAGCCTCGTGCTCTTGATGCTCGTGATCTCGAGCGTGAGCACGGTCAGTACTACATCCGCCAAGTCAAGGATACCAAGGAGGGTATCGTTGAACCACGCTGCGCAATCGACCACTACGAGTTCACTGCGCTGTCGGAGAATCTCGACGACGCGTCTCACACTGGCAGGGTCTATGAGTTCGGCCATCTCCGGTGAGGATGGGGCCAGCAGAACCCGGATGCCCGATGAATGGGTCAGCGTGAACGCATCGACGGACTCCGGCTCGATCGCCTGCTCGAGCTCCGGCATGAGCTCGGCTATGGACTTGTCCTTCGGGTTGAGGTTGAGCAAGACGGCCACATCGCCGAACTGCAGCGAACAATCGACGAGGGTCACCTTCTTGCCCAGCTCCGCGGCGGCGGCCACAGCCAGGTTCACGGCGATCGTGGTTCGGCCGACGCCGCCCTTGGGGCTGAAGACAGCCACGACCAGACCTTCGTCGGTCGAGGCCGTGGTACGGGCCGACGGCGAGGCGGCCGCGCGATCCGCCTTCGCCTTCTCGCGCGTGTAGACCTGGCGAATCGAAGCCGTCAGTTCGTCGCTGCTGAAGGGTTTGACGAGGAACTCGCGCGCCCCGGCCAGCATCGAGCGACGCAGGTAGTCCGCTTCGCCCTGAACCGACATCATTACCACTGCCGCGGTCGGAATCTGGGCTGAGAGACGCTCGGTCGCCGTGATGCCGTCCATGTCGGGCATGTTGATGTCCATCAGGATCACGTCTGGAAGAAGCTTGACGGCCTGCTCGATCGCTTCCGCGCCCGATGAGGCAGTTCCGATCACCCGGATATCCGGCTCGAAACCGAGCAGTTTCGCCAGGTGATCGCGCGTCTCGGGAATGTCGTCGACGATCAGGACTTCGATCTCGTCAGCCATCAAGATCAATCGCTTCCAAAGTGCGGGAGAGGCCGATTCGCTCGGCCTCTCCGGGGCGGCTCCGCCTGTTCACAGCGGAGCGGTCTACCACTGGATGCCCTTGGCTAGGTCTGCGGGTAGGAGGCCTCGCGGATCCGGCGGGAGGACGCCGTACTGGTCGACCAGCATCTTGAAGGTGATGCCAGGGGTTACTGCGTCCGTCGCTGAGTTGTCCTGGGACGAGCGCAGCGCGAAGGCAAGATCGATGTAGTTCTGCGTGCCCTGCGCCTCCGCGCGCTGGGCCCATCGGATGATCTCGGCTTCATCGGGACTGACCTCCACGATCGCGATCATCGTGCGCCCGGAGAACTGAACGAGCGCGGTGGTGGGTGCGGCGGCGGCCGCGCCAGGCGCCGTCGTCGCGCCTGGAGTGGGCGGCGGCACCAGCGTCGCGAGGACCTTGCGGTTCTGGATAAGCATCTTGCTGGTGAGCGCTTGCGCCCCATCGGTGACGGAGATCGTGTTGCCCGCGGCGTCTTTGCTCGAGATGGCAAGCGGGTCAGTGTAGACGCTCAGAATGATGTCGACGTGGTCGCCGGGCACGATCAGCGTACCGACACCGTTGGTCTGGTCGACTTCCATCGAGACCGCGACCATGCCAGGTGAGATCGCGCCAGCGATGTCCGTGCCGTCCGCCATGGATCCCGGAGTGAGAAGGTCCCGGCCGGCCACCAGGACCTGCCCGGACGTGATCTTCCCGCCGGCGATCTTGCCGATGACCTGGTCGGTGCTGGAGTAAGTATCTTGACCCAACGCGTTGTGCTGGGAGACGGTCATGGTCTGCACGCCAACCATGCTCGCCGTGATCGTGTCGCCGAGATTGATATCCGCTTTGGCGACGACAACTTGGACGGTCGGCTCGGGCGTCGCCGTCGGCGAGGCGGTCGAACCGCCGCCCCCGCCTCCCCCGCCGTTAGCCAAAACGATCGCTGCGACCCCGCCCGCTACAGCGAGAAGGACCCCGAGCAGGATTAACAACCGATTGGACCGCTTCACGACGACACTCCCCAGCATGTGACAGGCGTCACCACGGTAGCCTTGCGGCCGACCTAACTGCGACTATACCAATGGGCTACCCCCGCTAGGAAGTATTCTCGGCTTCAGTCAGGAAACAAGGCCCGATTCTCCTCCTGAGGCGGCAAAAAAGCGGGCCGCGCACTGCGCGCGGCCCGCTTTGTGTCCCGGTTGGTCGGTTAGATCTTCTGGCCGACCGTGCTCAGGATGCCCTGGATGGCGCCGCCAAGGAACAGCACCGCCGCAATGCAGAGGACGGCGATGAGTGCGA
>Ga0187889_10000092_pt1 | contig 95247 bp, 91 predicted proteins | sample June2016WEW_7_10_2_FD_132992 | JGI IMG/M metagenome (GOLD analysis project Ga0187889, IMG submission 132992) | Peatland microbial communities from SPRUCE experiment site at the Marcell Experimental Forest, Minnesota, USA - June2016WEW_7_100 | ecosystem: Environmental > Terrestrial > Soil >... | reverse complement strand
CTTAAGACAAGTAGGCTCGCCATCAAGGTCGCCTACGCCAACGGTACCGCCGCTGAGGGCGCTTCCGTCTCCGCGTCGATATTGGGGGGAAACTTTTGGGGTTATGGAGACAACGTTGTAATGTCGAACACCACGGACGCTGACGGCGTATCAACCCTTATCATGCCCCAGGCACCTGTTCAGGTTTACGCCTGGAGCTGGCTACCCGTGAACCTGCCGAACGGCCCGTCGTCGGTTCAGGTCGTAGTTGGCGGTGAAAAGGTGAACGTCACCGTATACTGGCAGCCGATGTCCGTTGGATTGGCGGGTTCAACCGTAATAGTTCCACCCGGGGCCGGTGCATCGATAAGCCTGCGTGTACAGCAGTCTGACTACTGGGTGATGACAAACGGAGTCCAAGGAACGGCAACGGCAGGGATGGGAGTCGGGATGACTTCAGCCTCCGAATCTGGCTCAATCCCAGCCGCAGTATATCAGCAATCTCAAGGAAGCCAGCAGGGTCAGTCCTCTCAGGTAGTCCTGCCGACAACGATTACATCAACGGTAACCTATTCGAACCCTAGACCAACGACCTCTGATTCGGTCTCGGAATCCTCCAACAGCCTCCTCACAGGAAGCGCGCTTCTTGTAATGATCGTGGCCGTTTTAGCCCTTGCCGTAGCGGTCCTGAGCATACTGTTAGTAGCGAGAACTAGGAGACAGTAGCAAGCATCTTAGCCGATCTACTTGAGGAATTCGGTCTTAACACTAATCGGGTTTGTGGGTGCAGCACAGACCATATTCTACTGGTATAGCTGTAGGGCATAAGTTACGGCGTTAATAAGAAACGTCGCCAAAGAAAGACCCCAGATCAGAATCAAGAAAATACTGACAGTCTTCCCAGGTCTCTTGACTCCAACAACACCAATCAACCTCGTCCCAAGATATGTGAGCAAGACTCCGATGGCAAGAAGCGTGACCGCCAAGAATGCTGCATCTGTGCCCACGTAGGAACTCCAAGTACCGTATTTAGTCAAGATGTGCTTACTTCCACTTTGTAAGTATCTCCTCCCTGCGGAATGTGGCCGTGCTGATGCGGAACAGAATCAAATTAAGCGCTGCGAGAACAGCGGCGATGATGAGAAGATTGGTGGTGTCGAGTGATATCAGGCCTATCTCGCCAGCGAGGTAGATGCCCATGAAGGGGAGGAGCATGAGACCCCCGAGTTGCGATGCTGAACGTACGTCGTTGACCCTCGCGGAGGCGATCACACTCATCTCGACGCTTAGTAGCGCTGCAAGAGGGGCGAGAATAAGGAGGATAAGACCAATACCCCAATTAGGATAGTAAAGGTAGCCAAGCTTGCTGAAGGTAATGCTATCCATGAGCGCCATGAAGATTGTAGCGCCTGCGTAGGTAGCAACGATGGCAGGTAGGAATGCGGCGATGCTCTTTCCAAGCAGGATTTCTCCATCGGTGGTGGGAGTCGCCAGAAGCGGTTCCAGACTCTTCTCAACCTTCTCGCCGACTATACTATAGGAGGCGATTGGAGTAGGAATAATCGCCGGGATGATGACGTAGAAGAAGGCGAACGCGTTCAGTAGCTGCGGGAGTGCCGCAGCTGGGATGCCCCCGCTTTTCCTTCCAGTGATCTCGATTATCAATGGGAAAAGAATCGAGAGCAGTAGAGGCAGGAGGACTGTCGTATAGATGACGGTTCTCTTCCGTATGAATGACTTTAGGTCCTTGGCTGCGATAATCCACGAATTTTCTAGGTTCATTTTGTCTCCCTCACGAGCTTCAAATAGGCATCTTCCAACGTTGAACTAAGCACAGTAACGGATTGAACGTTGCCCCCTGCCCCGACAATTGCGCGTACAATGTCCTGATTCTCCTTTTCAGGATTCACCACGTCAATCGTTATTTTGTTGTCATCACTGGTCATCTTCCCGATCGACAGCTTCTTCAACGCGTTCAAGATCACGTCGTTCACCTGCTCCAGCTGAATTACGGTCTTCCTACCCCGAACCGACCCCTCAAGCTCTTCGGGAGTGCCTACTGCCATCAGCTTGGTATTCAATATCCCAATCCTATCGCAGATTCTTTGCGCTTCATCGAGGTTGTGTGTGTTCAGAAAGATGGTCTTCTTCTCCCTTTTCAGCTCAAGAATGAAATCCCTGACAGTTTTTGACGATTCTGGATCTAGGTTGACTGTCGGCTCGTCCAAGAACAATATTTCCGGATCATGAATGAGGGCACGTGCTATCGCAAGTTTTTGCTTCATTCCTTTGGAAAATGTTCCGGCCGCGACATCCTTCTTCTCCCAAAGCCCCAACATCTTGAGGAAGCGTTCGATGTTTTCTTTTCTTTGTGCTTCTGTACATTTGTACAGCTTACCGTAAAAGTCCAAGTTGTCGTAGGCGGTCAGGTCATCGTAGAGGCCTACGTTGTCAGGAACCAGTCCAATGATCTTCCTGATCTTCAAAGAATCTGCGTCGTTACCTACCTCGTAACTTGCTATCCTGGCCGTTCCGCTGGTCTTTGATATCAGGCAGCAGAGCATCCTGACGGTGGTGGTCTTGCCCGCTCCGTTGGGTCCGAGGAAGCCGAAGACCTCCCCTTCCTCAACGCGGAGGGTCACCCCATCGACCGCGGTCAGGTCGCCGAACTTCTTGGTGAGGTTCTCCGTCTCGATCATAACGTTTCACCATTGCCTGAGCCCTGGCGGCGGCTCGATGGATAGTACCTTGGAAGCCGGTACGTGATTTGGCATACGCTGCCGTATTTAGAATACATAATCATGAAGTTATCCCAATCTCTTCCCATTATCCATAACCCATTATTAAATATGAGAGCATTATATAGAATTAATAACTTTTTTTATCTATAATGACTTAATCAAAAAGTCAAAGGTCAAGATAATAGGATTTGATTAAACCTGCAGGAATAAAACTCTTTTTTCGGGCGTCTCTCACGTTAAGACCTAGCATCAAAGTGACTAGCATCCACTTTAAGGGAAGTGGTAAGTCACGTTCCACAGGCAAGGGAGAACCTCGGTTCAAATCCCGGCGCTTTCGGGTAAAGATATATGGATTTGTTCATTTGGGCAATAGCATTTAGATCAAGCTTACGATCAAAGAGAAAAGACAGTTAAAGCATTGACTAAAATCACTAATCCAAATTGATTTTTTCCAAGTAGAAGGTAACGTTTAGCTAAATTTATGGCTAAGGTGTCACATGGAAGAACCATTGTCCCAGTTTTAAGTTTTAATCCCCAAATCCACCTACTTTCACTTTCATTTGTATCTTCTTATTTTCTATTATTCTTATTCTCTCTTATTCATCCTCACATATCAGTATATCACAAAATGGAGGATGAGCACGCGTAACGTTCGAAAGTTTCATAAATGTTTCTAAATTATGAGTAAACCGTGTCGATTATTGTTGGGAAGCCTTACAGTAAGAACCTAAAAAATTTTCATTAATATATTTTCATGCAAAACCAGCAAGTTTGAGAGAGAAACATTAAATTTTTAGACCCAGCTTCTTCGCGTCTTCCTTTACTTTTCTCAGATCATCCTCAGTTGGTTTTCCCCTTATGTCGCCCATTCTTCCCTCCGTGCTTCTATCTTCCCATCCGTGGAACTCGCTGAGGATGTACCACTCGTCGAGTAAGGTGAACCCGATGTGCTCGAAGAACTGTCCAGCGTACTTCCCAGCCGGTATGGCTTCGTTGATTCCTGTATGAGGTCCTGAGTAGGTGCAGAAGATCAATGCGTTTTTACTAGGTATTTTTGGTGCGTTCAGTTTGACCTTTCCCTCCTTTCGGTGCTTGTTGAGGTTGCTACTAAGCAGGTCTGTTACAGGTTTGGGGGGATGCCAGTTGTAGGATGGGAAGCCTATGCATACGAGGTCGTAGTCGAAGTAGTCGATATCGCCTGCGTCCTCTGTCTTCTTCACGGAGACGTCGACTCCGGCGTCTTCCAGCCCTTCTTTGATTTTGAACGCTACTTTCTCGGTGTTTCCAGTTTTCGACCAGTAGATGATGATCGCCTTCTTCAACTTTCAAATCGCCCTAGTAGCGAATGTAAAACTCATAAGCCGATTATATATATTTTTAATATCTTTCTCTCTCTTATTCACCTATCAACTGGAAAAACAAATTTATTATAAAGTTCTGTATATCGAGATGTTATTGGTATGAAGACTGCTCAAGTTCTTCTCAAGCACATAGAACATACACAATCGTTTACTCACTATTCACAACTTGGGCCTAATATTAATAAATAAGAAATATTATTTTAAAAAATATGGTATTTTTGTGCAGAAATTACTTATTATGCAGGGAGTTTTTAGCTACATCTCTCGACTGCAGTAATGTCACCGAACTTTCTTGTGAGATTCCCCGCATTTATCAAAGTACTCTGCTCATCACAAAATTTTTGACATCGATTACAAACTTCTGATTTATTTTTTGCTCACGCATGTGTCCTTTCCTTTGTCTTCAGGCAGTAATCCAATAAACCATATATACTACTTTAATCGAAATTTCTCATATGATCTTTAAATGGTTAGGATGGCGAAACAACAGAACAGATGTTCTTGATGGCCAATTTAATGTCAGTGTCATCACAGCAGTTGATAAACTCAAATATGATGAAGAATTGAATAAACATGAGACAGTAGTTTGCCCTCTAAAGGGTGGGGCAGAAATTCTACTTGGGGAATCTGAGAAGCTATCATTAGCCGAAAAGGATTGTGCTGCTATACAAGGGGTTGATTCAGTAAAAATTATGGTGACAGAAAATTCGATACTTACCATATGTAAAGGAAACACGACAAGTAGAAGACTTGTCACAAAAGTGGAACCTGGAAAGGTCCAAGGTATAATTACTGGCGGTGATCACTATAGGAGGAATGTACGCGTTCTTTTTGGACCTGAGTCTCCGCTGGAAAGTCTCATTGTGGGTTTAACTGAGGCCGAACCAGGGAATTGGACCGGTTATCCTCCCCACAGACACGACGACAAACCGGAAGTTTATGTATACTACGGATTGGGAGATGGATTTGGATTGCAGCTCGAGTGGACCGATAAAGAGCAGAAAGTCCATATGATCGGAGATTATGACGCTTTTTTAGCGAAGGAATGCTATCACCCGAATGTTGCACCTCCACCGTTTCCAATTTCTTACATATGGTTTATGTACGCAGAAAATCCGTCAAAAAAGAATTTGAACGCATACATACATCCTAAGCTAAAATTTATTCCCGGTGGAGCCACACACTTAACTGTCAAATAGGCTAGTACTTGTAGAGACCATTGTATCCATACTAACCGCATTGCATATTTTGCTCCTTCGATCTTGAGACTCAAATTGTCTAGCGCGGTGAATGAGCCGTACTTCTTCATCAGCTGGACTGCCTCAATTGTAAAAACAGAATTTGTGACCATAGCTTTCAATACGGTGTCAGTTGAGATCTTTGAACTGCCTGCTACAGCGATCTAGGCTACCTCATTACATAGCCATTAGTAATGCTTCCAGATACGCTGCTACAAATAGCAAGGCAAGGTATAAGATAAAACTTTTCCAAGTGTCATGTAATAGACGACCTTTCACGTCTTTCTCATTGAACCACAATGATGTAACGTAGAGGATTTCTGCGGCTAAAACCGTGTACGCTGACGTTTCAAGGATACCCACAGGAAAACTTATACCCATTAAATATGCGAATGGACTGTATCCTGTTACAGCAGCTAACATGCCGATTATTTGCCCGGTATTCCACATTATCGTAAAAAAGTACAGAAAACCAATTATGGGAATGATCAGTACGATACTCACTTCAAAATTATTAAGAAAGATGCTCACCCAAGTCGCGATATGCCGCACATGCAGAACAAGCTGGTAAGTTTGTTTAGCTACGGTAGCTCCAGCAGAAGAAAATGAGTTATTGTAGGCTTGAACGGAAGAGAAGTACATAACTGCGTATAAAGCGAAGAAAACAACTATCACTGTAGCAACGAAACCGGCCGAACGCCACTTAGACATAACAGATATAAAGGGGGGCAGGAAGTTAAAAGTTTTTCCATAAAAAGAAAAAGGTTTGCTATTTTGTTGCAACCTAAATTCCTGAAATTGCAGTGCCAGGTCCGAATACTTCGCTTATACCGCTCACTGACCTAGAATAACCCAAGTTTTTGGCAATGTCCATCGGTGAAAAACCTGTTTCGAAACTTGCGTTATTTGTCTTTTCATGGCTACCAGTCCGTCTGAAGCAGGGATGACATTTTACCGTAAGTAGTCTTCGACCCTATCCTGTGGTCTATATCCGAGCTTCTCCATAGTTTCAGATAAATCAAACATATTATGGTCGTTATCGGAAACACCGTAAAAGATGCCAAACTTCAGATTCGATTCCAAACTCCTGTAAATCAGCTGTGCCATATCACGATTACTGATCCACATCCCAGCAAGCTTTTCGCCAGTATAGGTTATGTGGGGACGTTCTCCTGAAATAAACGGCTTAACGTAACTACTAGGGTCCTCTAACCCAGGACATGATCCTATCCTCAGACAGATGACCGACAGACCGAAGTTGTCAGCATAGTATCTTCCAAGTGCTTCACCAAAAACCTTGCTGACGCCGTAAAGGCTGTCAGGCCTTATTGGAGCCCCCGGCCCGACTTGGTCAAGTTCTTTTACGGAGAAGCCGCAGGCGTGGTTGGAGCTGGCGTACACCACCTTTTTCACTCCTACCTTTCGAGCAGCCTCGAAGATATTGTACGTTCCGACAATGTTTAAACCAAGAATGGAGTCCCAAGGTGCCTCAACCTTTGAGTCAGCAGCCAGATGTACGACCGCCTCAACACCATCCATAGCTCTTATAACTGAATTCAAGTCTGTTATATCCGCAGAAACAACTACTTCTCCAGGTAGAGCCTCCAAGACCTTCTTATGAAACATTAACTTTAGGGAATAATAGTCCCGGTAAGCTTTACAAAACGGTAAACCCACACGTCCACTGGCGCCAGTTACAAGGACCTTCATACCTCTGGACATTACCGTCGCCTTGAAAGACGATATCATAGTAGATATTTAACTCTTTTCATCAATAATAAAATAAACGGATTGATTTGATTCCTGCACTTGTTTGCGTCAAGGATACGTATCTGAGATACTGAGATGTGCATGGGAATAGATAACAGAAAATTACCGAGAAAGGCTGTACAGGGGGCTGTAGCTAGCTCTAGCATCACCACCCTGAGCTCCTCATCGAGCCTCCCAGACAACGTAAATAAATATGTATGAGCAAGTAGCAAGATTTAATATAAATTTAAAATAGCCTCACATGTGGCCATATCGACGATATTTAACATAGCTAAAGATATGATTAGGGTGATTTAGATGATTGAGGAGAATACTAGGGTAACCTACTGTGATCAACTAACAAAAATCTATGAGAAGCAACAGAGGAAGGCGCTTGACTCCGTCACCTTCTCTGTTCCATCAACCGGAATATTCGTCCTGATCGGGAGAAACGGTTCCGGTAAGACCACCCTCGTTCGAATACTTGCGACGGAGCTCGAACCGACGTCCGGAAGCGCAAAGATAAACGGGATAGACGTCGTGAGGGAGCCTAACAAGCTGAGAGAGAAGATCGCAGTCGTGCCGCAGGAGGCAAGGGCCATCCCCTGGATGACGCCGAAGGAGACGGCCTCATCGTACCTCCTCTGGAGGGGCTTCAACTTCGGGGAAGCGAAGCGAAGGGCCTCCAACGCGCTCGAGGAGCTCGGGCTAGGCGGATACGCCAACACCCTGAACCGTAAGCTATCCGGTGGAATGAGGAGGAAGGCGCTGGTGGCTACCATCCTCGCATCGGAGGCGGAGATATTCTTCCTCGACGAGCCTACGACGGGGCTTGACCCGATATCGAGAAAGGAGCTTTGGGGTCTCCTCAGAAAGATCAGTAAAGAGCGCTTCATCTTTCTCACAACCCACTATCTGGATGAGGCGGAGGAGCTGGCCGACAGGATAGGCGTACTGGATAAGGGTAGACTAATACAGTGCGGGACGCTTGACCAGTTGAGGCACAGCGTTAACTACAACTACAGCGTAAGGATCCCAGCGAACCCAACGTTACCCATCCCCAGAGTGGAGGATGGCGAGTTACTGGAGGGTAAAGACGGCTACAGGATACTAACAACGGAGGACGAGGCGTTCAGAATCTCGAGAGAACTCTCCAAGGAAGGATACAAATTCACAATAAACCCGGTTTCCCTCGATGATATATTCGGCTACATCGTGGACCAGGAGGCTTGAAAATCGGTTGGAAACCAGAGATCAGTTGAAGGACGCAAACTCGACGATGAAACGGAATAGATTCAGCCAGTTCATGGCAGCTATACTCGTGAATGCCATATACGAGATGAAGAACTATCCTGTAGTCCTGATCAACACCATATTCTCCCCACTTTCGTTCCTGATTGTGATCGACTTTGTCAGCCGCGGCAGCCTCATCGGGGAGGCTATCGGAGGCGGGTTCATAATGAGCATGTTCGGGAACGGCATGTCGCTTATGGGAGACCTCTCCCACCTGAAGAACGACTTCAAGCTTCAGGACATGGTGGTAAGCTCGCCCACACCCTGGTACATCTACCTGATAGGAATGGCGGCCTCTGAACTCGTTTCCTCCCTGCCGGCGCTCCTCGTACTCAGCGTACTCGCAACTCTATACATCCATCTAAGCATCACAAGCGTCCTAGAGTTCATTGCAATTCTGCTCATGATGTTCTTTACATCAATCTCAATCGGCTATACAATCGCAACGTTCTCAACCGACATCATTAACGCAGGCGCCTTCTCCAGACTTATCTCAATGCTCTTCTCCACAATACCCCCCGTCTACTACCCCATCACATACGTCCCATATCCCTTTAGGTACCTTGCCTACCTCTCACCCACTACCTACGCCGCAGAGCTGTCTCAAAGCGCAACCGGCTACCTTTCACTGTCATTAGGAGAGGTAATCGTTAACTGGATCATCCTGATCAGCGTCACAGTTGCACTCCTCGTGATCGCGAGGAGTAAGGCAAGATGGAGAGAAATCTGATCGCTAGGAACGCGCGGCATTATAAGAAGCTAGCTACATTATAAATAAGGAAAACAACCTGAACAATGCAAACGAACAAGGCATAGCAGGTGAAGCTATCCATGCTGGAAACTCGGGAACTGAAGGCGATGAGATGGGGACGTGTGTTTTCTTCTGCTATAGAGTTGGTAGCGTCTTTTTGATGGGCTTGGCAATTATCTCTTGTACGTCTAAGTCGAAGAAGGTGGTGGTGTTCGTCGCTTTGATAACTATCGCTGTATTCGCTCCCCTGCTTTGTCCTCCAACGGCTATTACGTTTTCTCCAACTGGAACGGCGCCTGCATCAGCTGCCATTACTGTGATTTCGAAGCAAACCTTCATGCCCTGGCAGAAGAGGCGGAGCACATTTGCGATCAGGTCTCCCATGGCTGGTACGTAGGCAGGCCAATAGGGTGTTGGCAACGGTTGGCCCGGCTCAGTCGGCGGGGTTCTCCTGAGGCTAGCGCTTACACCTCCGAAGGCGAAGCCGCAGGTGACGATCTTCGCTCCCAGAGCCTTCATTTTCTTCTCATTCTCCCCAAGTACTCGGGAGCCTTTTGGACCGTATGGATGGGTCACTACGACGACATTTATCCCTGAGTCCTTGAATGCTTCTGCAGCTTTGACTCCAGTGTCACCAAGTGTTGACGCTATGACTACGTACTTTATATTCTTCTCCAAAGCCTTCTTCTTCACTAGATTTAAGGTGACATTAGTGTTTTCCGGCTTATTCTCCTCAAAATAGTATGTCTTATCTTCCATCATTCTCACTGATCCACCTTAATGGAGAACCATATTTAGAGCTATAGGATAAAATAATATTCGTTGTGGTGTCGACAGTTACCATTCTTAAGTTTCACTAAGACTTATGAAATCGAATAGAAGCTTAATTTCCTTTAAAAATAACATACCATGTGCAGATAAAAGAATTTGTGAATGAATACGGTAAACCTTTTTCCGAAACGCTTGGGATTGATCTGAAATCGGGAAAGAACGAGGAGATTGCCAGATGGTTTCTTGCATCAATTTTATTCTCGAAGCCGATAAGGGAGAGTTCTGCTAAAAGAGCCTTCTATTCTTTTGTCGAGCATGGCGTTGATAGTGTGAATGCAATTTTAGCTACTAAATGGCAAGGTTTGGTTGATATTCTGGACGAAGGCTCATACACTCGTTATGATTTCTCCACCGCTGACAAGCTTTTGAATGTTTTCGGAAATCTAAAGGAATTTTATCAGGGGAACTTGAACAAACTTCATGAGGAGGCGAAGGATAGCAAAGACTTGGAAATCAAAATCAGAAAGCTTGGTAGAGGGATAGGCAATACTACAATTTCCATCTTTTTGAGAGAAATGCGCTGCGTTTGGGCTAAGGCTGACCCGGATCCTTCGACACTTGTAAGGCTGGCGATGGAGGAATTGAGAATAAGTAATATTAGAGAAGTAGCAGAAAGGTATGATCTAGACTTAGTTAGGTTGGAAACGGCTCTGCTAAGGTATGGAAAGGATTTTCTGAGAAAAGGCAAGAGATTAGACGTCCAAACAGGCCACCTGTAAATTCGGTCGAACTAAAATCAGTCGTCAGTTTGATGAGGAAAGAGTACTAGCCACTTCAGAACCTTAGAACCTGTTCTCTGATTTTTCTTTTACTGAATAATTTTTTTATCTCCATCTTGGCGTTAATTGGCCTTACAATGATATAATTATGTTCTTTAGCTAATTTTCAATAAATATGAGGTTGCTGATATAGTTCCTTATCTATTAAAATTGTTGGGTGTGGGGAGTATTTGGAAGTGCAGTAAAGAAAAAGGAAGAGGTCTCGGCGAACGTTATTTCTTCAGTAGACTTAAGATTCTACCCGCTACTCCGAGGATTAGACCTGCGAGCCAGCCGCCTTCCTTTGTTCATAATTCGCGTTTAAACGGTTCTTGCATTCACTGCACTCAATTCCATGGCCCTTTTGGGTATAAAGTTGAACAGAAGAAAGTTCAAATAATAGACAAAATACGTAAAAAGGTCCAATTAACTAAAATGTGCACTGGGAGAGGACTGCGTTGACAGGAGTTAGAAGAAAGGATAAGGAAATAACGAACGCCGATGAGATGAAAAACATTCTCAAAACAGCTAAGTATGTAACCTTAGCGATGTGTATGAACGATGAACCATACTTGGTGAGCCTCAGCCACGGTTATGACCAAGAGAGAAACTGCATTTATTTTCACTGTGCAGATGAAGGAAAGAAAATCGATATTCTAAAGGCAAACAGTCTCGTCTGGGGTCAAGCGCTTGTCGACCTAGGATATATTCAAGGGGCATGTAAGCAACTGTACGCTACAACACAGTTTAGAGGCAGGGTAACTTTCTTAGGGGACTTAAACGAAAAGGAGCACGCGTTAAAGGTGATGATTGAATCATTAGACAAAAATCCAGAGAAAGTTATCGAAAAACAACTTAAGCCTGAGCGAATTCAAAAAGTGAGAATCGGAAGAATAGATATTGATTACATGAGTGGCAAAAAAGCCGATAAGGTGATAATTTCTCCATAAGCTTAAAGGAGTCCATGAAGCAAACTCCTTATCCGCAAAGCTTTACTTTATTTTAGTCCCCTTATGAAATATCGGGATTTGACGGACCATTAGATTTAGTAGTCAACGTGAGTTAATATCAGACCATCAGAACTCGAAGGATTCCAGCGTATTAGGAACCCTACCAATTCCATTACACCCTTCCATCTTCCTGTTGTCATAAACTCGGTCTAGACCAATAGCATAGTATATAATGCAAATAGCCTATCAATAGAAACCTCGGCCCGTTCCACCCAGATCGACTTGCAGGGCAGATTGCTCGTGAAGGGCAAGGAAGGGCCAAAGCTTTTTTATCGCCTTAGTTCATCTGATAGATAGCGATGACAAAGAAGCGTTTTTCCCTCGTCGACCGCGACTTTGTGAGGGCAGAACAGGGGGGGCTGTACAAGTGGATTGTGCTCCTGATAACGTCCATCGGGGCTTTCATGGCGCCGCTCGACAGCACCATAGTGAGCGTTTCTCTGCCCTCCATCGCCGAAGGGCTGAAGATGGGCTACGAGGCGGTCATATGGGTACCTACTTCGTACCTTGTCGCTTTGACCGTGCTCCTCCTGAGCTTGGGGAGGCTCTCCGACAGTAGGGGAAGGAAGCCGATCTTCGTCTCTGGCTTCGCCATCTTCGCGGTGGCCTCCTTCCTCTGCGGTAACGCTTCCAGCGGCCCCGAGCTGATCTTGTTCAGGGTCATCGAGGGGGCTGGGGCGGCATTCATAGGGGCCACGTCGACGGCGATAGTCACGGACACCTTCCCTGCGAGTGAGAGGGGGAAGGCGTTGGGGATCAACTCAATGTCCACCTACGTGGGTCTCTCGGTGGGCCCCAGCCTAGGAGGCTTCCTGACGTTCGCCTACGGCTGGCGCTCGATCTTCTACGTCAACGTGCCCATCGGGCTGCTCGTGATAGTACTCGCGCTCATCAAGCTGAAGGAACCGCCCATCGTCGGCTCCAAGAAGGGGTTAGACCTCCTAGGGGCAGGCACGTTCTCCGCCGGGCTCGTCGCCGTCCTCGTCGGCCTGACGTTGGGGGATTTCTTGGGCTGGGAGACGCCTTTCATAATCGGGCTACTGACGGCCGGCGGGCTCCTGCTGATTTCCTTTGCCGCCATCGAGAGGGGAAGGAAGACAAAGGCCATGCTCGACCTTTCCCTCTTCACCGGCAATCGACTATTCGCGGCAGCCAACCTTTCGGCCCTGCTTAACTACACCTCCTTCTTCGGGGTCAGCTTCTTCATCTCCTTCTACCTTCAGAGGATCCTTGGATACGACGTTCTCCGGGCAGGCCTGGTGCTCCTCGTGATGCCGGTCTCCATGGCGTTGCTCTCTCCCGTCAGCGGTTGGCTGTCGGACAGGTTCGGGTCGCGCGGCTTCAGCTCGCTGGGCATGGCCTTGATCACCTCAGGGCTCCTCGTGATGAGCACTCTGGGCCTCTCCTCGCCTTTGACCCAGGTGATCCTCGGCCTCCTCGTCATAGGCGTCGGCATGGGGCTCTTCTCCTCCCCCAACACGAGCGCCGTGATGGGCTCGGTGGAGAGGGATAGGCTGGGGGTCGCCAGCGGGACGCTAGCTACGATGAGGTTCAGCGGCCAGTCCCTGAGCCTCGCGTTGATGGGGGCCGTGGTGGCCAGCGCAGCCTCCGCGGGCCTTCTTTCTTCGCTGTTCATTGGCGTGGCGATTCCCCAACTGAACGTGGCCGCGGAGTCCTTCGTCGAGGGCATGAGGAGAGCCTTCATAGTTTCCGCAGTCATCGCGACGGTGGGCTTCTTCACTTGCATACAGCGGGGGAGCATGAGAAAAGGAGGGTAGCCACCTAGCTTCCTTAAGAGGGTCGACATGGTCGTGGTGAAATACTCGCGGAGCTGCTGGGGAGCTGACCGAGTATTGTAAGGTTCACTCCGAGCCCAACTACAGCCGTCGCCTTGATCACGAGCCTTCTGGCCTTACGACTGCTGAGAGTAGGGATTCTACCCTGCATCCTGTCGTCAAATTAGAGAAGGTCATTTTTTTAAAAATCTAAGATAGCGATTAAAAAGGGCGTTTAGGTTTAAGTTGAACCCAGAAAAAGCTTTAAGATTTCGATATCATAGAAAGGGCCCGCAGATAGAAGACGCTATGACAGCTTTATATAATTACATTAAATTTTATAGAAAAAAATTCAACATAAGGATTGATGTCTTACTGGAAAGTGGACCGGGTTGGATTCATACCTAAACGGGTTCGAGTCCCTCTTGCATCTTTTGCTAATAAAAAATTTGGTAAGGCCTCCCTTAAGAGACCTGTTTCTTTACTTTTTGAGAGACTTCATGTCATCACGTGAAATAGACTTTCTGCATCTTGTTAGTGTCGTAAGTCATTTCAGTTCCATCTATCTTAATGCAAAGAGGGATAGATCGTGACACCATACAGGATAAAAAATTATTGAAACACACACACATTTGCTATAAATGTATTCTTAAAACTATCAAAGTTAATACTGGAAAAGCCAAGTCTTTTATGTTAGGAACGTGCTTCAAGAGTTAGGTAAGATAAATGAGTTCAGAAAATAGGCCCACTCTTGCAGCAATACTGTCACTCATCGGTGGCATTCTAATGGTCTTAAGCGGAGCAGTGTTTTCGATGTTCGGTTTCACAGGATTCGGTATGATGGGCGGATATAGGGGAATGATGGGTGGCTTTGGATTTCCCTTCGGTTCCATGGTGGGCCTCTCCCTTATAGGGCTAATGTCCGGTGTACTTGTGATAATCGCTGCGGTGATGCTTGATACGCGTCCATCAGAGCATACCATCTGGGGCATCATAGTACTCGTCTTCTCGATAATCAGTTTCTTGGGCATGGGAGGATTTTTTGTTGGTGCAATATTGGGAATAATCGGTGGAGCCTTCGCGCTCAGCTGGAGACCCTCCATTAAGGTGTAAGAAAAGACTACGTCAATAAAGTTAAGTCTCTAACCTGATAAGGTTACCGACAGTTATGGTAACCTATATGTCTTATACAACTTAAATAGCAGAAACAGTTTTCCCTTTACTGGTATGAATAAGAATATTTTGACGCTGTCTTTTATAATAATTTTGTCGGCAGTGACAACTCTTACACTTACATTGGGGAATACTGTGAATTTCCCGGACAACCTTCACACCGATTACGGCTTTCCATTAGATTGGGGCACGCATACCACAAACACGATCGCAGGACCCGTAGATCGATGGAGCGTAGACATTACATCTCTAATCATCGACCTCGTCTTCTGGTTGGGGCTGATGATAGCCATAACCGCTTTAATTTTATATACTTCTTTCAATAAATAAATTAGACCTTTTTCCACATCATCGGAATCGCTCTTTCAAAGAATATGGAACTTATTCTATCAATTTCTTCTTTAGGAATTCCCTTCGCTGTTTCCTGTCCATCTTAAGAAATTTCTTACCCTTTTTCTTCGTCTCTTCAACGATCGCGTCTGGGACAGTCGCACAATACCCTATCATGTATGTCGCTATAGAATCTCCCTTTTTCGGTGTAGCGTTTGAACCAAAATATTTTTATTTATCGAAGGTCTTTATTTGCACATGGAGGAACTATTTGTTAACTTCATAAGTGGAGGAGAAAAGATCGCTGGTATGCTTCACATTCCGGAGAAGACGCCTGCTCCAGCGATAATATTTTGTCATGGCTTCACAGGACACAGGATAGAATCTCATCGACTCTTCATCTATGCGGCAAGGGAGTTTTGCAGGAAAGGTTTTGTCGTGTTGCGGTTCGATTTTCGAGGTTCTGGTGAGAGTGAGGGCACATTCGACTCAATGACGGTATCTCGTGAAGTGGAGGACTTGGAGAATGCGTTGGATTGGATTCAGGATAGAACTGATGTCTTAAAAGAGCAGATCGGAGTTGTCGGCTTAAGTCTGGGAGGTGCGGTCTCCCTGTTAACTGCTGCAAAAGATAAGAGGTTCAAAGCTGTCTGCACCTGGAGTAGCCCGGCTGACCTCAGGTTGTTTAAGGAAAATGCAAAAAACATCTTCAGAGAGACAAATTTCGATAAGCTGATTAAGGAAGACTACATCGACTTGCTTGCAGGCGATCGTATTGGAAGGGGTTTCCTGCTTGATGCAATGAAAAAGGATGTTCTAAAGGCCGTTGCGAGAATATCGCCTAGGCCGCTCTTGATAGTGCATGGCACTAGAGATCAGTCGGTTCCATTTTCCCATGCAGAGAAGCTGTTTAATGCGGCAGGTGAGCCGAAGGAAACGTTCTTTGTCGATGGCGCAGATCACACATACAACAAGTGGGAGTGGCAGTGGAAGGTGATCGACTACACGGTGGGCTTCTTCGAGAGAAATCTTAAGGCCTAGACCAAGTATCGAGTAAAACGTTTAGTTAATACTTTGATTTCCCTTATCGAAGATCAGGCTTATGATCGAAGGGAAAAAGCAGTTAAAGCATTGACTAGAATCATTAACCTAAATTGAATATTTTCTCAATAAGCTTAAAGGAGTCCATGAAGCAAACTCCTTATCCGCAAAGCTTTACTTTATAAAAAAATCAGCAATAAGACCTCTGGTCATTACTGTTGATAGAGCATTTATACCCTCTCAAGTCAAAAGGAATTGTCTCGCGCTGTTGACATACTCAATAACATATCGGTCATCTGGTCTATCTACGTCTATTGCTATAATATCAGGCCAATGTGCAACATAATAATGAGGGGGGTCCGTAACCTATGCTTCTCAGCTATCCAAGCCTCCTCTGGAAATTAACTCCAAAGCCTGTGTTGAATACACTTAGGCCATCTCCAAAGTAATTGTCATAGAAGTGTTGGAAAACCTCTTGACACTTTTGTTGGTAATCTTCTTGCGTGTAAATCTTTGGTAGACCAACATCGAGTTCTTTTTCGATTTCAAGTCTGACTGATGCTCTTGTCTGCTGTTTCTTTCTCCAATCAAGTACGAGTTTCACAGGTTGGAGTCTATGTAGCAAGTCTTTTGCCACTTTCTTGATTTGGTTTTTGTCTTTCTCTGGAAGATTTGGTTTATTCAGTTTATCGAAGAGAACAAGTTCTTCTTCGGTTAAACCTTCCACCAATGTTCTTCTTTCTTCCTTGTCCAAACCGATGCTAAACCTAACCAGTTCATCGAAGAATGTCTCTTGATTCATCGAACCTGAATTATAGTCGTCAATAAGCTGCTGGAATCTTGTTTGATAATCAATCCTTATGCTATTTAGTCGTACCATCTCTTTCAATTTGAATGTGATAATGTTCTTGAGACGTTCAACGTCTGCGTTGCTCTTTTTCTTCTCGAACTTTTTCCTCAATGCCTCAAAGTCAATCTTGCTAAGGTCAATAGTTTTTTTAGTTGACTCGCTGATTACGTAGCTTTTTGAGGCTATCGATTTGTCGAGGACAGTCTCTACGTTTTGCATGACTGCGTTTATATCAACTTCTGGGTCGAGTGAGCGTATTTCTCTGACAAGTTCTAGGTAGAGCGTAATGTCAGCGCTGAATTCTGATGCGTCTTTATGAGGTAATATTGCACTGTATGTTTTAATTGCGATTCCTGTCTTCTGTAGGAAGTTGTTCTTAACGTTGTCATTGATGACGAGAGCTGATAACGCTGCATCAAGTAGGGCATTCTTTTCTATTCCCTTGCTAGTGATAATCTTCACTTGGTTAATGCCTTGTTCCCCTAAGAACTTGTTCAGTTCTTTGATGTAGTCTCTCAAGACCTGCACGAGTTCGTCTTTTGATTGGATTGGCAGGTCTACTTGTCCGCCTGGGATTGGTGCTGCATAGATTGCGAGTGCTTTCTTTAGATTCTTGAAGATGTTGGCATAATCAACAATGAAGCCTGCCTGTTTCTCTTTGAAGACTCTATTCGCTCTTGCGATTGCCTGCATTAGCGTGTGGTTCTTCATCGGTTTATCCAGGTAAATTGTGGAAAGACATGGAACGTCAAATCCTGTCATCCACATATTGCAGACGAAGACTATCTTGAAGTGACTGTCGGGGTCTTTGAAGATGGTTGCCAGGTCTTCATTGACCATTCGCTTTCTATGTTTAGCGATGTCAAGGCCTTTTTCTTTGAATTTCTTGACTTCGTTCTGTTCTTGGCTGATGACTACTGCCATGTCTACCTTTTTCTGCTGTGCGATCTTGTCATTTATTGGCGTTGCATCCTCATATTTTGCTTTGTCTGCTTTTGCTTTGAGGGTATTGATATATTTCTGCCAATAGTATTGGACCTTATCGTACATTTTAACAGTGGTGATTTTATCAATTGATACCACCATGGCCTTGCCTCCATAGCCTCTGTTGATGAAATGATTAACGATATCTTCAGCGATGGTGTTGAGGCGGTCTTCTCTCGTTAAAATGTGGTATTCTCTATCAAACTCTCGGGCCAGCTTCTCTTCCTGAGCCGTATCCAAGTCCGCTTCTTCAATTACGTTGTATATGTCATCGTTTAGGTTTGGGTTGATGATTTGTAGTTCAGGAACTCTATTCTCATAGTAGAGTGGAACGGTGGCTTGGTCTTCGACGCTTTCTCTGAAGTTGTAGATACTAACGTAATCACCGAAAGTGGCCCTCGTCTTTTCTTCACCTTCTTTCATGAGTGGCGTTCCTGTGAATGCAATGAATGAGGCATTGGGCAAAGCATTCCTCATATTTAGAGCAAGAATATCGTATTGTGTCCGGTGAGCCTCATCCGTCATGACAATGATGTCGTCTCTATCAGACAGCTTGGGATAGGTTTCTCCCTTCTCGGTATTGAATTTGTGAATCAACGTGAATACGAGTCTATGGTCTTCTCTCAAAAGTCTCTTCAGATGTTCACCGCTTTCGGCTTGAACCTTTTCTTCAGTAACCACGCCAGCGTTTTGGAAGTTCTGGTAAATCTGCTGGTCGAGCTCCTGACGGTCTGTGACAATGACAAAAGTGTAGTGTCCCTCAAATTTTCTGAGCACTTTCTGTGAGAAGAATATCATGGAATAGCTTTTACCTGAGCCCTGTGTGTGCCAGAAGACGCCCAATCTGCCGTTGTTCATCTTCCTATTCTTGAAGACCTCAATGGCATTGTTGACACCGAGGTATTGATGGTTCTTTGCAATCAGCTTGACCTGTTTTCCTTCGATTGTTGTAAAGAGAATGAAATTCTCAAATAAGTCTATGAGTCTATTCTTGTCGCAAGTTCCCTTCAGGACTCTTTCCAGTGATACGATACCGACCTCCTTTTCTGCGTCAACCTTCTTCCATTCAGAGAAGTGTTCATATCCACTTGTGATGCTACCTATCTTTGCATCTCTGCCGTTTGAGATGATAACAAATGCATTATACCAGAAGAGCTGCGGGATCGTATCCTTGTAATCTGTAATGTTATCGTCAAATGCCCTCTTGACATCCACACTTCTTGCTTTCAACTCTATCATAACAAGAGGTACGCCATTTACGAAGCACACCAAGTCAGGTCTTCTTGTATAGATTTCGCCACAAACCCAGAATTGCGAAGCAAGGAAGAAGTCATTGGCTTCAGGATTGTTGAAGTCGATAATTTTTACGTTACGGTATTCGTATTCTCCCCTGTTATTCTTAGTCTTGACCTTGACACCATCTTTGATGATTTGGTAGAATTCTTGATTGGCCTTGACCAAGGAAAGCCTGCTTCTATCTTGCAGTAATTCTGAGATAGCTTCTTTCTTGGCTTCCTCTGACAATCCCTCATTCAGTTTGTTGATGGCCTTGGATAGTCTATTGACAAGAACAACGTCTGACTTTGTTTCCCTGCCAAGAGTCTGAGGAAACTTCTCTTCATAGCTGTTTAGATACTCATAATGCAAATCCTGAGTTAGGACCTTTATTGCTGAACGCTCGATCAATTCATCTTCCGAGTAGTCAGTCATGCTTCCACTTCAGGAACCTTAATATCCAATTCTGAAACATTAATCTCACCAGAAATCAACTTTGGTAGAAGCAGATTCCGCATGTGTTGCAATATTTGATTCTTCCTACAAAGGACTTGGATTTCATGAAACATCGGTGCTACTATTGAAGCGAACTTTGTTAATGTATCTTCTTCGGGACGTGGGAAATAGAAACTGTCAAAACAAGACGATTGAACCCTCTGTCGACCAGACGCCCCAGTCATACTCTTAATTGCGTGCTGCCGCAAATTTTCGTTACGTGCAATAAAGTAAACATAATATGGGTTCAGAGTTCTCGATCTGAAAACAATGAACTCTGTAGAGCCTAACGCAACTTCGTCTGGGCCAAGGAACTGAACGAAGGCAGTCTTACCATGTTCAAGACTAGGAGTAATGCGAGCGAATAAAGTATCCCCATTCTTGAATTTCGAACCATCATTACCTCTTCGAAATTCAAACTCGTCAATTAACATTGAGTTCGGGGATAACGCACTCATTGGAACATAGACTTTTTCTGAATTTTTTAGAAATGCCATTTTCGGGTCGATATCTATTACTTCACTCAATTTGGAGACCTTCCATCCCTTTGGGATATCTCCTAATTCAGATTCAACTATCCCGATATTTTCATGTCCCGGAAATTTGAATCTGACAAACCATTCATCATAGATAAGTTTTGCTATATGTTCGAGAAGTTGAATACGACGAGAATTGTTCTTGATGAGGTCGTCATAATTTCGTATTTGTGCGCCAATTTTTTTCTGTGAATCGAAATCAGGCAAAACAAATTTAAAGTTCTTAATCGATTCCAATGTTATGCTTGCTTGATTTGCAGCTCCTTGCGCTGTGTTTATAATGTAGTCTTTAAATTGCTTCGACCTCAATAAATAGAAAAGAAAATTGTTATCAATGTTCCGATTTGGAATGATTTTAACAGCATTCTGATTGAGTAGAGAATTATTGCAGTTTCTTGGAACCAGAATTGCTTTTCCAACAACAGATTTTGGGTTTCTCGGCCAGGAGCCCACTGTTTGAATGATTATATCGTTTTCTCGGATTCTATATCTGTCAAAATCCTTGGCAATGTGTTCAGGTATAAAGGTTATGTTTTCTGTTGATATTGAATCATCGGAAAAATCACTCACTTTTATCAAAGGGACGCCTTTATCTGTATACCATTGACTTTTGAATGCAAATCCTTTTAAAGTTTCAATGCAGTCACCCAATTTGACTTCATATTCTTGTGATGTCACTTTAATCCCCTAATAATTTGTTCACGTTCTCCGATATTTGTTTTTCAAGCTGATGTGCTTCTTCGTTAAGTGTTTCAAGTTCTTCATCAAACTCTTCAATCCTCTCATTGAAATCATAATCTTCTTCCTTTTTTTCAGAGACCCCAATATATCTGCCAGGATTCAAAGACCAACCTTGTTCCTCTATTTCTTTGAGAGTTGTAATCTTACAAAGTCCTTGAACATCCTTATACGACTTTGCTCCTTTCTCTTCACGATAACTTCTAACTATTCCTGCTATTTGGTCAATTTGCTCTGGAACAAATTCTCTATGAGCCCTGTCGACTTGATTGAAGATACTGCGAGCATCTATGAAAAGAATATTTCCTTTCCTTTTTGTGTTAACTTTGTCCTTGTCCAAGAACCATAATGTGCATGGTAGTGTTACAGTGTAAAAGAAGTTTGGACTTATCGAAATCATTACGTCTATGGCATCTGACTGAATCAGTTTCTTTCTTATTTCTAACTCAGCACCTCTTGCATCTGCCGCAGAATTTGCCATGACAAATCCTGCTCTGCCTTTGTCATTTAAAGCAGAATAGAATAGCTGAATCCACAGATAGTTGGCATTATCAGTCGATGGTAACCCGAAAGGCCAGCGATGATCTCCTTTGACTTTTTCGTAGTCAACTTTCTTGACGTTGAATGGGGGATTGGCCATAACATAGTCGAATTTACCGGTGCTTTTGTGAATGTCTTCATAGTAGCTGTTGCCCTCTCTTATATCGCCTGATAATCCGTGGACTGCAAGGTTCATCTTGCACAGATTTACTGTGCCTGTGACTCTTTCTTGGCCATAGATGGACAATTCCTCACTTGGATTCCTTTTTCGCTCTTCAACGAAACGTGCACTTTGAACAAACATACCGCCTGAACCACATGCTGGGTCAAGAATCTTGCCGTGGAATGGTTCAATCACTTCGACAATCAGTTTGACCAGTGATATTGGTGTGTAGAACTCGCCACCCTTCTGGCCTTCAGTCATCGCAAACTCGCCAAGAAAGTACTCGTAGATCCTTCCGAAAACGTCTCCCTCAATATCATCGGCTATCTGTGAGAACGCTCTCAAGAGCGTGACAAGCAAATCATTTGAGAACTTGGAATAACCTCTAGGAAGCGTTCCTTTAAGATCAGGATTCTCATCTTCAATAGCATCCATCGCCGTATCCATGGCCTTGCCGATATCATCACCTTCTGGTAGGTTGAGTAAGTAGGAGTATCTGGCTTTTTCCGGAAGGTAAAGTACGCCCTCTGCCTGAAAATCCAGCTTACCTACCTGCCTTCTTGAGCCTTGTACATTTTTTTCTAGCTCCTTTTGTTTCTTGGTAAATTTGAAGGCAGCATGACGCAGGAAAATAAGCCCAAGCACAGGGGTGGAGTACTCGGAAGAGCTCAGCTTGGAATTTGCCCTCAGATTGTTTGCAATATCCCACAATCGCTTCTCAATGTTATTATTGGTCATCTTATCTTCGTTGAAGAGTTTCTCCTGAACTGGCATACCACTACCAGATTGATGACACTGATTATTATAGACTTCTACCCATATTGTGGGAACTCTGGTCATGAATGAATGGAAATGAATGATGGCCATGGTTGGGATTCCAAATTTAAGGTCTCCCTTTCACCATTATTATCTTCTGTTAGCCTCCCCCTAACTTTTTAAAAGCCAAAGGAATCTTAACCGCTAGATCAGCCGATTTTAGACTAAAAAAGTTGTCAGCATGGGATGGGGGCACCATCTGACTAAGAATTTTGTCCATGAAGTTCAGATAAATTTTCATGATTTTGGTCTATTATTCGAAAAATCCAAAATTCTATCAATAATCGGTCTAGACCAAAGATCCATACATGAGTTTCTTTACTGGAATGGCTATACCGTTTCACTGAACAGGTTAGGTTTTTCATTAGAGAAGATAAATAATCATCCTTTGGTCAGCAATACATGCCAAATAGCAAAGTGTTCTATTACTCAATAATAAAATAAAAGATTTTTCTCCATTGGTTTAGGAAAAACGGTCTAACAGTTCCTCAAGTCCCTTTTCATAAATATGACTGAAGTTTGCTCGTCTTTTATCCTGAATAAGTGGGGGAACTTGGCAGTCTTTCCAAAGGATTGGAAGGACTTTAACACGCTTATGATCTAGCTCATCCAATAGTGCTACAGACAGCTCTCTCTTAACCCATTCTGAATTAACGGAATCTGGAGACAATATAATACAGAGATAATCACATTCTTGAAGAGCTTTGCTAATCTTTTCTGTAATCGAGTCACCGACTTTTATCTCGTATTCATCATACCACACCATTATTCCATACGTTGTCAGATCTTTTGCTAGCTTTTGGGCAAAATCCCTATCTTTGCTAGAATAACAAATAAATACCCTCGGAGGCTTTTCAGCAAATTTAAACACCCTCCTGATTGATATTGTTGATCCCTTGTCTTTTTCAATAGTATATTTGGATTTGATATTCAAAATGTAAGCCTTTCCTTCATTTGTAGCTAAGGCTAAGTATATTATTCAGTGTCGTACAGGGATTTCTTCATATTCTCTAGCATAACTCTGATCACTTAAACTAATTGTCCCAGATGAAAGGTGTGTATCAAGAGCTTGGAACACTTCCGGCCTAAAAGACAGGCCAATTGTTTTCAGTTTTTCAATTTCGTTAATTGGCGTGATGTATAGCATAGCACTCGTTACATTCAATCGTATCTGTAAACCTTCACGTAAGAGATTGACGTATGCCATATTGGATTTGCAACTAAGGTCACGCATGAAGAGCAGTAGTTCTCTCAATTCGAGAGAAATATCTTTGCCAAACTCTTCCATGTTGTCACATTGCAGTTTCAGAGACGATAATCTATTGATATATCCCGTTATTTCATCTTTGGTTAAAGGTTGAAAAAGCTTTGAAAAAAGGCAGTTCCAATTATTGATCTCTCTGTTAGCATTGGCATCTGTCATAAGCTCTCCAATTTCTTTTAAGGTCAAAGTGGAAAATTCTTGTATTAGCGAAGAAGGTTTTGAAGGAAGACTATCTCTTATTCGCGAACGCAAAGGCTCTGCTACATGATTAAAGCGGTCATCTATATCACCATAAATTAAAGTAAAAATGTTCTGAACAAATGTTCTAAGCTTGGATTGTATAGAACCATATAGGCACTGAACGCATCGCTCGTAATTCTGATTCGACCACCAGTCTCTCGCTTCGACTAACTGTTTTATATCACTATTATCTAGATGCAATGAAGGTATACGCACAGACGTGAGGAACTGATATTCTCTAGTAATAAACACGAAAATTGAGCTGTAAGCTTGTCTATAAATACTACAAACATGCCATATTCTCTGTCTGATTTCATATTCGTCAGATATCACATTTTGGAATTGTGCCATTTCTCTAGGAGAATACCAGTAATCCTTCCAGAATTCCAGTCCAATAGTAAAGGGGCTAGATTCATCGATTGGCTCAACTTGTGTTAGATAAAATCTAGTTAACAGTTCTAATGATTGTCTGCACTTACTTGCAAGTTCGATTTCAGATATTTCTAGGTTATAATTCTCCATAATTTCAATTATTTCTTTGTGCAATTTTAATGCTCCTTCTAGTATATCTTTACCTTCCACAACACTTTCATCGATAAAAGTCTTTGTTTGTTGAATTTCTTCATTTAGACCTTTACGTTTTCCTGGGGTTAAACCATATATTTTTAGTATATAATCTTCGAGTGATAGAGAATAATTGGAAGCAATGAAGCGAACGCGCTCAGATAACTCGGGACAAATGATCCATGAAAAGTCATGTTCCTTCTCTCTTTGTTTGATGATAAGCCTAGTGTCACTAAGTTGTTTCAAGCAGAAGTATTTGTTTTCAGTTAAGTCTTGGTCTTTTACCGACTTTTTTAAGAATATATCAGCAAGAAGGCGAAGGGATGCAACTCTTTGTTCAACTCCTTGAATTTTCTCCTGCAATAGGGTATTGAACCTTTCTTTAAGTATTGTATTTGATTCGAGATCTTTTTTAATATGATCTAATACATCTTGTTGTATATGAACTGGGTCACTAGTAAGAGCATGAAAGTCACCTATTTTGAATTCATCTACCAGACGCCGTATGAAACCACGGAACGTTAATTCAAATTTGTTTATTTTCAAGTCTTTATAAACTTGAGCAACAAATTTTCTGTCTACTGTCCTCTTCACTTCAGGGTTGGGATAAAATGCCTCTAATCGTTTATTAAGCATTTGCCAAGCCTCTTCTTCTGTTATATCTGGTATAGTTTCACGACGAGCCAATGAACCAGAATATCTTGGTTGGGTCCTTATTTCATGCTCCCATGGAAGGGCACCTGCTACGTAGAAGGCAATATCTTGAAAACCTGTTTTTTTCACTATCTCTGATGTAAATATTTGCAAATAACTAAGGAATTCTAAAGATACGGGATAATCTTCTTTATTCTTGTGTAGATCGTCAACGAAAATTATCAGTCCTCTTGAATTCAATTTGGACTCAAGCTTATTTAGAAGAGTTCTTAAGGTCATATCCATATTGGCTGTTCCTATACTTAATACATCGCCTTCATGTTCATTAAGAATTTCTTGAAGTTCTTCAATCATTTTCTCCTTAAATTTAATCTTCAGACTTTGGAGATCTTTCTCAGAATATAACTGTACATATATAGAATATATCTCTTTGGATGAAAAAGCTTTCGTTAAATATTCAAAAAGGGTAGTCTTACCCGACCCAAATTCACCGAAAAAGATTGTGTTCTTAAACAATTCTTCAGGAGCTTCGTCTAAATATGACAAATACTTCTGGAAGGTTTGTGTTTTCACTATTACACTTTCATATGAGGAAGGGTCTATTCGTCTCAATCCCTCTGTTACTGGGAATGGATCCTTGGTTAGATTTAATTGCCTCCACCAAGGTATATATGTCTGAGCTTCAAGCTCAATTACGGGTTGAGGAGGTTCAGGGAATTCCTTACCATCTATCACCGAAGGAATAGACTGATATTCTTCAACTTTTCGTTGGATTTCTTTATCTAGTTCTTCTATTCTATAAACATTGGAAACTTTCATTTCGCTTTCAAGTTCTTTCCTAATCTGTTCACGCATCCCAGCCAAGAAATCTGCTTGTTTTACCTTTGAAAAATCTACAATAGGCTCAGACGGCTTTCTTGACTCGATAAATTCGTAGAATGTTTGTTTATTTTTAAGTTTCTCAGCCATTAGACCAACAGATAGAATTTTGTCAAGTTCATCCTGTGATTGTATTTGGTTTCTCCTTATAAGGAACCAAATGGTCTCACTAGCTATTTCTGAGTCTCGGGGTACACCTTGCTGAGAGTTACCATGTCTTTCAATGAAATATTTTTGCTTTGCTTTCTTATACAATTCGACTGGGAAAGACTTTAGAGTCAACAAGCCTAGATTGTCACGTATAAAACCTCTTATCAGTTCACTTCTATCCAATTTAGCTTTGTTTAGAAAGAGGGCAAATTTAAACTTTATTTTTTCAGAGAACCTTATTCAATTCGGGACATTATAGAATCTCAAAAACTTAAATCAATTTAGGTATAGAACACACCAAACTTGAACCTAGTGGTTCTCCTAATAATTTACCGGTAAATTACTGCTGAAATCTCACCCCCTGCACCTTCGATCAGACTTTCGCCCAGAGCCAGCCCATTTCTATTATACATATGATATTAGAAATAAATTATTTGGATAGGCATTCTTTCTTCCTTAAGAATAGTGCATCTCAAACGAATTCCGCAGTCGCTTCTGGACGCGTTTAGACTGATGGGAAGTTTCTGTCTGATTTTTTTGTTCTTTCTGATGTCTTAAATTATCATATTTTTATGAGGGATTCAAGTGTTGTCATACGCATAAACTTTACATAATATTAGCTTTATATCTTCAAGATAATATTAGCAATATAGATGCTAAACTTCTATATACTAGATGTTTTTGCTGTAACAAAGTATTCAGGCAACCAATTGGCAGTTGTTATTAGTTCAAAAACACTCAATGGTACTGAAATGCAGAAAATTGCCCAAGAAATGCATTATTCTGAGACGACATTTATATTTTCAAGTAGAAAAAAAGATGCCGGATATAATGTTCGTATCTTTACACCAGAAAAAGAGGCCCCTTTTGCGGGCCACCCGACTCTTGGTACAGCCTACGTGATAAGACAAGAAATTATTAAATCGGATGTCAACAACATTATCTTAAATTTGAAAGCGGGAAAAATTACTGTGACATTTGGTCGGCTGAGCCATGAAAAAGATATTCTTTGGATGAAACAACCACAACCTACATTTGGGCGTATTTTAGAGGCAGAATCTTTGTCAGAAGTTTTATCCCTTAATAAGGCTGATTTAGATGATAGGTTTCCTATCCAAGAAGTTTCCACTGGTCTTCCTTCAATAATAGTTCCATTAAGATCTTTGGACGCTTTAAAAAGAGCTAAAATTGATATGCAGAAATACTTCGATTTGATAGAAAATTTATCGGCAAAAGGTATACTAATTTTTTGTTCAGAAACCCGCAAGAAAAAAAATAATCTTAGTGCACGATTTTTTGCTGATTATTATGGCGTACATGAGGATCCGGCTACCGGTAGTGCAAATGGCTGTCTGGCTGGATATTTAGTTAAATACAAATATTTTAGTAAAGATCGGATAAATATCCGAGTGGAACAAGGTTATGAAATAGGAAGGCCTTCTCTGCTTCTCATTAAAGCTGAAGATAAAAAAAAGTGGATAGACGTTAATGTTGGTGGTAAAGTAACTATGATAGCAAAAGGAAAACTTATCTGATACCCTGATTGGTTGGGTCAGAAAGAAGGTAAAGAAGCTCAGAGAGTCTGGTTAGACCTTAGGGGCCTAGCGAAACCTGAGTTCATCCCAAGGTTCCCTGAATTCAATGACATCATAATTATTATACCAAATTGGTTAATGTTATAATTATAAAATATCGTTTTATAATATCATTTGATAACCTTGGATAATTCCGGCTCAAACAAAAAATATCATGCACAATTAACGCTAAAGTTCTGCTGATATGCTCAAGCAAATCCCCCTGTGCATTATTTATTCATATGTTGCTCTCATGCATGACGATATTAATTTGAGCCGACAAAAAGCGTTTGCGCAAACTTTTTTGCCGATTTTCCGTTTGAGCCGAACAACAATGATAAAAAAACAGTCAATCAACCAAAAAGGTAAACGTCACCGCTTTGCATTTACCCCCTTTCCCTATCTGGGTCCTATCAAACGCTTTGCACATATCTTCTTTTAAAGAAACCTTTATTATGATAACTCGCTAAAAAATTTAATATGCCATCAAATCTCTCAAATGTTTATAAATTTTCATCTTTGATCAATACCACTCTTGCAAAAGAAGGCCTACTGGTCGCATCATCCGGAGCAGACGGAAAAAGCAACGTCATGACGATCGGGTGGGGCGAAGTAGGGGTACTCTGGTCGAAGCCTTTCTTTATCGCCTTCATAAGGAAGTCGAGGTATACATATGAACTGATCGAGCAATCCGGCGATTTTACGGTAAACGTTCCTCCTGAAGGATTTAAAAAGGTCATAGACTTTTGCGGCACTGAGACAGGAAGAAAAGTTGATAAAATTAAAAAGCTCGGCCTTAAGGTTCAGCCTTCGAAAGCGGTGAAGAGCCCAACCTTATCCGATTGTCTCGTCACGTTGGAATGTAAAGTTATGTTCAAGAAAAGGATTGTTAAAAAGGATATTCCAAGTGATATGAAAAAAAGATTCTACGACAAAGGAGACTATCACACGTGCTACTTCGCTGAAATCGTAAATGTTACATCTAGAAACATTCCCTAACTTTTCAAATGTTTCCTAATATATGAAGTAGTATCTGAAATTGTTTACTACCTATAAAGTCGTCCTTTTCTCTTCCCAACGCTATCATATAATATATAATGAACAATCATTAGATAACATGCTCATAAAGATCAGGTAACGATTTATCCATAAAAAAAATTAAAAACAGATTAGCAAAAAGTCATAACAACTTTTGGCTCTCATTAACTTCGTGGACAAAAATTAAGGCTCGCTATCCGTTCCTATAGCTTCTAAGTCGACGCTGATAGCCTATGCTCCCGTTCAGGTATTCTTCTTTAATGTAAGTTCCGTTAAGGCACATATCTATCGATTTCTAATAGTGGTCCCCCTATATAAAGGAGCCCTTATTCACCAGTTAAATAGAGATTCTTATGCGGTTTAACTGCGAGCAAGAAACCAGTAACAGCTTTCTTTTTAAAATTAACTTTAAATAAAACAATAAACCGCTTAATTGCGATCTTATGCCTAATGCAGAGGTTAAAGACAGCAAAAAACCTGTGAAAAAAAATAGTAAATCTGAAAAACAGGAAGAAGAAAATTGGGAAAAAGATATGGAAGACACAGAAGAGGACGAAGAAACTGAGACAGAAAATTCCGACGAATTTGAAGAAAATGTTGAAGAAACTGAACACATAGAAGAAAACGCTTGAAGCCTAATTTCTCCTGCAGCAATTTCGTGCATTCTTATAACTGGATGAAGTGCTACGAGTTTATCTACCTTATCACATTATGGCTTTAAAAATTCCACCATTTTAGATCAACGCCCTAATGATTTGCGCCAAGATATCTGAATATTTTACGGCAAATTCTTTAGGGATCCATACCAAGCTGATGCCGCGTTTCTTGAAATATTTTGAACGGGCTTCTTCATCTTTGGATGCAGGACTTCCTTCGACATCCAAACCTATGGCATGTTTACCTCTTTCAATGTATATGGGGATCACATACACCTTATGGGGAGCTGTCTCCTCCTGTGATTTGTCTCTATATGGAAAAACCGCCGATGGTATGTACCTGATCCCAACATTTACAAGCTCAGACACTATCATATTCTCGGTTTCCGTTGGAGTTGTTTCTTCTATGGACACCCTTACATCTGAAACATCTGAAGGAAATCTGTCACTGTAGCGGACGAATTTCCCCATAGCCATCGCCGCTTCCCTTTCCTCCTCCTTCCGTCTTCTTTCCTTTTCGAACTTTTCCCTTTCCATAAGTTTCCTGTAAGCCTCTGCCTGTCTCTTTTGCGCTGAAGCCTGAGCCGCATTTGATTGATGCAAATCCTTGAACTCCGCGGGAAGTAGCCTTAACAGTCTGGCCCTTCCAATTGGGAAGTCTTTATACAACTTTTTCGATATCTCGCCCTTTGGAATGCCCCTTTCCACAAGTTCGTTAGCCGCTAGTATTATGACCGCTTTCCACCATTCGTTTGTCTTTTCTTCCCGTTGATTATCACCTGCCATCAATCGGTAATAATTGTAAGGGTTTTTTACTGGGACGTCCCTTACAGGCCAGTTGGGATCAGCTTCAAGCCGTGAACTACCTGCAGCTATGCCAAATTGCGTCCTTAGGACTGGATGTAAGTGTCCGAGAACTTCAGCAGATCTACGCAATTCTTCAAAGAACTGCTGATGTTCCTCAGGACTTCTTCCTGATGGTAACTTTCCTTCTTTCAGAAGACGCTTCAATTGTGCGACATCTAGCTCGGATGCCCCGCTCTGCTTCTCTGAGCCAGGATTATCTTCACTAATGTCCTCCTTTCCGGTGTTCTGTCCGGACACCGGATTCTTATTTTTTATTTTTATCATTTAATATCACTTCTGGATTTATGGCCACCTTTTTAAACTTTTGTCGCTTGATTTTTGTCGCTTTAAGTTCTGATGCGAAAATTTTATTAACAAAGTTCCAATTTACAGTATACGGTAGCGACAAATGAAATGGGAAGAAGCAATTAAATTGATCATCGGTAATCTGAGAACGCGCGGGGAAATGAAGCATGACGAGTTAGTAGATATTCTTTCAAAAGAGATCAAAGGAAAAAAAGGCCTTAAAAGAACTATTGAAAGATGTCTAAAAACCCTTGTTGAATCAGGGGTTCTCGTAAAGAAGGAAAGAGGGGTCTATAAGTGGTTCGAATCAGTTGAACCGTTCGCTACAGGTGAGAAGTATCAAGCCTTGCTAGAACACAGCAAAAACTTGGTGGCGGGATTCATATCCCTATCCCATGATTACGGCGGAATACTTGAAGAATTCATTTCCCCCAATATCCTAAGAGACTATGTTATGAAACCAGAGGGCCAGCCTGTGACAGAAACAACTTATATGAAGTCTGCAGTAACAACCGATTTGAAGGTTGTAAGATCATCCGAATTGCAATTCAGCTTACGTTATATGTCGCAGACTAAACCGCATGTTATGTCACATCTACAAGCATATCCTATGGAAAAGGAGAAGGTTGAAGAAGCAATATCACTTACGGCCGAAAGGAAGCAGAAGGAAAAACTCCTAAAAGAAGAAATCGAGCACCGGATAAGAGAAAGGTTTGATGAACTTAAGGTTCCAAAGGATGCACTTGAAGGCTCTGCAGAACTAGTTTATGTAGCAATCGAGAACAGGCTCAGGGGATACAAGTTCGAAGGATTAGATAGGGCGATCGACACTTCAAGTCCTGTCTACGATTCCTTAGGCAATAAAGAGATTTCTGCCAAAGGGTACGGGGAAGAGGTTCGAAGCTTCTTAGATAAGCTGAGAACTGATGCGAAGTTGAATGAGATGATTGATGAGAGGATTAAAGTAGAGTCGAAGTATTATGATACAAAAAAGTTAGCAGATGAATTGTTATCAAAGATCGTACTGAGGATAGCTTCTGGTGAACCTCTGAAGGGGAGATGTGAGATCTGCTCGAGATTAAACGGAATTAAAATAGGTAAGAAAACATAGGAAAAGAAAACATGGAATAGTGGCCTTTAAAAGAAGAAAGAATGGCATCAGGATAATTCAGAGGATATCTCCCAAAGAGCTATCAGAACAGAAGAGAATGGAAGCATGTCGAAGTTAATCTTACAACTTCCTAAATTAACCATCACTACATAAGTCAATCGATCTTTTAAAAGGGATAAAAAATTATGCATCTCAAAAGAGGGTGTAGACTCCTGAATTTCCTCTAAATCACCGTGAAGTGAAGTACTGCGATGTCTCCCCACATGGTGCCTGAGACCACTGTATATTCGCCGGCAGGAAAGACCTTCAAGGTTCCGTTGACGTAGTGACCACTCAGGTTGAAATCGGCGCCCATCCGCATAGGCTGACTTGTGGATGTGCTATTTTGGAACATGGGGAACGCGAGATTACTGTTGGGCAAGAACCGGTACCCGTCTACGGCCATAACGTAAAGGGGACAGGATGCAGGTCCAAACATCCAGAGAGAAGTTGCAGTAGAGATGTTCTGGTTCGTAAAGTGTCCCCGGTAGATCGCAACCCCCAAGGGATACTGTACGTTTGGGCAGGGTGTTAAACTCAGCCCTGGAGCTGAAGGCCAACGGTTGACTTCTGTCAGGGTCTGGTTGTGGTCCAGCGTGTTGGTCAGATCTGTTACTATATCGACGACCTGCCCATGTTGGATGGAAACCGAGCTCAAAGAAAGTGTGAGGTTCAATCCGTTTACACTGTCGAAGGAGGACGCGGCAGTAGGCTGGGGTGGTACGGAGACATGCATGTTAGACAGAAATAAATCTGTGGCAATGATCGCCGTGGCTACTACAATAACAACTAAGACTAGTGCTAAAAGGAAACCTACCCTGCTTTTGCTCATGCACCAAATATTGAGACGCTAGATTATAGTTCTATATTTAGAACAGTCGTAATAATAGTTTCAAGCATCCTGATAATTATCGCTGGAAAAGGTTCTTTTTCTAAAAGTCTCATCGCTGTGGGTAAAGATCTTCGAGATGGAAAAAATACATACCAGTTACAGTTCTAATAATACGTACTAGTTACAGTTTTAATGGAACCCCATAAGATTCTTTGAAAAAAACTTCTGAGAACGCTTTTCTTTGTGTGGCAAATGGAGTCTCGTCAGGAACACCGACAGGAAGAAGGGCGATGACTTCCCAGCCTTCAGGAACTTTCAAAATATCCTTAACCTTTCTCTCATCGAATGCCCCAATCCAACATGTTCCATAGCCGAGCGCTGTCGCAGCCAGAACCATGTGCTCTACGGCTATCATTGGATCTTTTCTGTGCGGTAATCTAGCTAGCGCTACGATTATTGTGTCCGCGTCGGCGATGAAGGTTTGATTGTTGGCAGCGACGGATATTAGCTTCTTTGTCTCCAAGTCCCTTATCACTATAAAAGACCACGCTTGGCGGTTACTGCCTGAAGGCGCCAGGCGTGCGGCTTCCAGAATCTTTTTCAGATCGGTTGTTGATATCGGCTCAGGCTTGAACTTTCGTATACTTCTCCTTCTCTCTACCACTTCAAAAAAATCCATATTCGACTCATCCCCAGACAGCTGGTACAATATGGCCATTAATAGACAATACTAGAAATGTTTTGCGGATTAATAGGTTACTTTTTTACGACATCATATTACGCAGTCTATAAATGAGGAAGATTCGCAGAAAATAAGCAGGCGACTTTCGTTCTGGGAGTCAACTCAATAACTTATTTGTGGTTCTAATTTGAATCCCAAAATTAGACCGATATGATCATTAATCCCACCAATCCCGCTATCAACAGATGTCTATGTGGATCAACCAGTCAGAGCTTTTTGCTAGGAGGTGTCGTCTGGGTTGGTTGCGTACTGCTCTCTCCTTCCTGAGGAGGCTGAGTTGGCAAAACGAATTCATTAAGCGAACAAACAGCAAAGTAGGTCGCAGATCGGATGTTCTTCGAGGCGGCGATCATGCTTTGATAATTATCGACTTTCATGGCGAGCATCTCCAGACTGATTGACAGTGCCCAGCCCTTTACGACTATCATTTGTTGGAGGTAATCCTTGTCGGCTTCTTGCAATCGGTCCATCGGCTTGTAGAAGAATAGGGCTAACCAATCCGCTACCCCCAAGCTGCCGAGGCCGAGCACAGATAAGGTCCCTTTGCCCGCAACAAAGAACACAACGGAAGTTAATACTAATCCAAGTCCGAAGGCGAACGTTATCCAAATCATCCATCGAAGTTCTTTGAAGGTTCTTGCGGCGTTGGCTTCAAGCTTCTCGTGCTTGCTGTCCGCCAGGTTTTCTATGGCTACCTGCAGGTTCCTGAGACCCTTTTTAGTCTCCTCGTTCCACTTATCTACTTCTACTTTTTCCACTTTTGAAGTGTCCGGCTTGGGTTGTTCAGTCATCTTAACTCGCTAATCCAATATATAATAATTTCATCTTAAGATTTAAGCTTTTATAAATAATACGATGATTGGTTAGGGAATAGAGTCTGAAGATTTAGGAGAATGGCAGTAGATATTACAATTCCTTTGCAACACGGCTAACCTTCGACGGGGGCATAAGCCTGGTTGATGCTGTCAGGAATGTTCTGTGCTACTTAACCTTGCGAATCCTCTTTTTCTAGTGAGCCTATGGATAGAAACAGTCTCGCGGGGAGTTCAGTGTGCTCATTGGCGTACTTACGCTCATAATCGAATGTTACCTTCTTGTCCCACCATAATGATGGGCTTATGACGATGTAACGATTGAAAGTGTCTGGCCTATGGAAGAGTACGTATAGCGCAAACAGAGCACCATATGAAGCTCCATATATGGTATTATCTTCTGGGTTGGCTCTGTAGTTCGAGTTGATCAAGGGTTTGAGGTCATCCCGGATGAAGGCCATAAAGTCGTTGGCTCCGCCGGAAGGACTGTACTCACCTGTAGGGTCCTTAGTCGGCGTAAGGTCTTTAGCACGCGCGTTAAACCATCCTGCATAGTATTCGGATGGCTTCGCAGGATCAAGTGGATACCCAATGCCGACGACGATCATATCGGGCACCTCGATACGTGCCATTTTCCTAAAGGCTGCCAGGAACCGAACGGTTTCAGTGATATCGCCGAAGCAGACATCTGCGTCCAACAGGTAGAGAACAGGATACGTTTCTTTGCTCTCAGCGTAACCTGCCGGTAATGCGACCTGAATCTTGTACTCTTTTCCCAACAATGTCGATTTAAGGAACCTCAATTCTGAATCACGGATTGTTACCGGCGGAAAATTTTCGTTCATTCTATCACGTCATCAAAGCTTTGGGTTTAAAGCCAATATTTATATTATCTGTGTTTAGTGATTTTTGGATGTTAAACTTGAGAAACCTTTCAGCATCGGCAGGGGGTTCGGAAATTAAGAAATGGCTGGCTTTCAGTATTAGACAAAGCGGAGCATGCCAGAATCAATGCATTCTTGAATATTACCATATTTCCGGCCAAGTTTACAGCGCGATAAGACTTTCACGGTGATTTTATGAAAACACTAGTAGTGTTCTTCTCTAGGAGTGGGACAACGAAAAAGGTTGCAGAGGCAATTTCAAACATCTTGGGAAGTGACATTGAAGAAGTGTTCGACACAAAAAAAAGGGCAGGCGCCCTTGGCTGGCTGCGGTCAGGCAGGGATGCCCGCGCAAAAAAACTCACCGTAATTAAACCCCCAAAGAAAGACCCAGGCTCATATGACGCGGTTATAATCGGAACCCCTGTTTGGGGTGGCACATTGTCTACGCCCATCAGGACATACATAACACAGTACAAACAAAGCTTCAGACAAGTCGCATTCTTCACCACGCAGGGAGGCTCTGGGAAAGCCCCATTCGAAGAAATGGAGGCTCTATGCGAAAGGAAACCGTTAGCAGCGCTTATGTTAAGACAAAAGCAAGAAGTGAAAACAGAAACTTACCTCGACAAAGTGAGGCAGTTCGCCGATGCAATAATCAAACAGATGAACGAAGCGACACACCAAGATAACTGAAATTTTTACTCATCTGAGTTGGGCATAATTGAACGAAACTTTCCTGATCTAAATGTTCCATTTTAGAACATTTTCCACGAGTTACTCAACATTCCACTGCAATAGCTAAAACAATGTTAACATTGTTTGTTCAGGCAGAAGGAAATCCCGCCACACAAGCTTGCGAATATAAATGTACCTAAGTTTGATTTATCCTAGTATCTTACAAAGAATCATCAGAATAGGGTTTTTTGCAAATTAAATGTAATTAAATAAAAAATATAAAAAAATAACAAGATTTAAAACAAAAAAATTAACAACATTTATATATCATTTTAAAATAATTGTTGTCGAGTGATATGGCTTTATTTGTTGCCGTACATAAATGGAAACCTGAACAATTCGCAGCTATCACAAAAGAGACTCTAGCGCTCTTCAAAGCTTTTTCAGAAGGAAAACTCGCGAAAGGTGTTGATCTACTCTTCTCCTATAATAATATAACGCCTAATGGAGCTTTCTGTGTCTGGGTTGCTCCTAACCCTGCTACCCTTGAACAACTATTCGGAAAATACTGCCCGGTACTGAAGAAAGGAACCGAGTTCGTGCCTGTCGTGCAGAGCTATCCACCAACCATGGAGTACGTTACATCTCTCTTGCAGATGATGTTAGCCCAAGCGGCTCCAAAGTAAATTTCAGGCTTGAATCTCTGGAGTCATCCCTCTTCTTTTTTTAGCAATAGAAGAAATCTTTCGGGTCTTGAAGGTTGGAGGAAAATGTATGCTGCTTGAACCTTTTAGGAACCTCAGAATGTTTTGGGCTTTCCCTTCGCAGTTTTTCCAATACTATATATTATATTACCCCTAATCTCTTACCTACTTTCTCAAACGCTCTTAGAGCTATGTCCAAATCTTCTGTGGTGTGCTTTGCGTTGACTTGAGTTCTTATTCTTGCGCTTCCTTGTGCAACCATAGGATGGACTATCGGTAGTGCGTAGATATCCTCTTTGAATATTTCTTCTGCCATTTGGTTTGCGCGCGTGTTATCGCCGACTATGATTGGGGTTATTGGTGTCTCGCTTTGGCCAGTGTTGAAGCCTAGTTTCTTCAGTCCTTCTTTGAAGTATTTTGTATTTTTCCACAACGATTCTATAAGCTGTGGTTCTTCTTCACATACTTCTAGAGCTGCCCTGCATGCTGCAGCTATCGGAGGAGGTGTTGACCCCGTCAACAGATAGGTTCTAGCGGTATTCTTCAAATAATCAACTACATCTTTGCCTGCTGCAAGATATCCTCCTACGACACCATATGCTTTGCTGAATGTACCCATTTCGATTATATCTTCTCCTTCTAGCCCGAAATGGTTTACAACTCCTCTTCCTGCTTCACCTAGAACGCCATCACCGTGTGCATCATCTACATAAAGAGCGGCACCGTACTGTTTGGCAACCTTATTTAATTGAGGTACTGGAGCGATATCTCCGTCCATACTAAAGACAGCGTCCGTTATAATGAATATCCTGTTATACTTTGAACCGTTCTGTTCAAGCAGCTCCTCCAGTTTCCCAAAATTTTTGTGAGGGTAGATCATTCTTTCTGCCCTAGATAATCTGACCCCGTCTATTATTGACCCATGGTTTAGCTCGTCGCTTATTATGAGATCCCCTTGCCCTGCTAGTGCAGGGATTGATCCAGAATTGACCATGAAACCTGAGGGGAAGACTATCGAAGCCTCTTTTTTCTTATATTCTGCAAGCTTCTCCTCTAATTCTAGATGTAACCGCATGGTTCCTGAGATCGGCCTAACAGAGCCAGAACCTACACCATATTTGCTGATAGCTTCCCTAGCTGCCTTGATCAATTTGGGATGAGTTGAGAGGCTCAAATAATTGTTTGAAGATAAAACCAAAACTTTTCTTCCTTGCACCTCAGCCCAGACAGCAGAGGGGCCCTCTAACGTTCTAGGCCTCCAAAGAAGGTTATTTACTTCCATATCCTTTAATTTCTGCCTGATGTATGAATGAAAATCTCTATTAGGTGGAGTCTGAGAAGACATGGCTTACTTGGAGCACAGCCCCTATTTATAATTTATTTCTAAGCATTTCCGTCAGCGAAGCGTTTTCCCAGCTTTTCAATCATATCCTTCACCATGGAAGCCATGTTGTAGCGGGGCTTCCAACCCCATTCTTTCCTTGCCACACCATCGTCTAGAGACATCGGCCACGAATCGGCAATCTTCTGCCTGAAATCAGGTTTGTAATCGCATTCGAAATCGGGAACATATCTTTTGATTTCCAACGCCAATTCGCTTGCAGAAAAGCTCATTCCAGCCAGATTGTACGAAGTACGACACTTTATGCTTGAAGTATCAGCTTCCATCAAATCCAAGGTCGCTTTGATGCAATCAGGCATATACATCATAGGTAGGACTGTATCCCCTCTTACAAAGCATGTATACCTTTTATCCTTAAGAGCTTTGTAAAATATTTCTACAGCATAGTCCGTAGTACCTCCACCTGGAGGTGTTTCGCTGCTTACTATACCAGGGTAGCGAACACTACGGATATCCAACCCATACTTTTGGTGATAATAGTTGCACAACAGTTCTCCTGCCACTTTCGACACGCCATACATAGTTCCTGGGATCAAAACTGTCTCCTGAGGTGTGTTAACGCGTGGTGCTGAAGGGCCGAAGACTGCAATAGAGCTGGGCCAAAAGACTCGATACAGTCCCCGCTCCTTTGATATTTCAAGTATGTTGTAGAGCCCAGTCATGTTAACATTCCAGGCGAGTTTAGGATCCTTTTCACCTGTTGCTGAGAGAATAGCTGCTAGATGATAGATCGTGTCAATATCATGTTCTTTGATAATTTTTTCTATACTACCCTTATCAGTGACATCGATGTACTCGAATGGGCCAGACTTCAACTTCTCATCGAGTTGTCGCCTATGCCCTGCAGTGACTACATTCTCGCTACCATATTTTCTTCGTAATTCAATCGAAAGTTCGGAACCGATCTGACCTGTTGAACCAGTCACCAGAATTTTTTTCATCTTATCTGCTGGCATAGGATTCTTCAGTTTACATCAATATTTAAGAATTTTTGGAAATTAAACTAGATTAAAAATAATTTTGTTTTCCCTTTGAGGAAATAAACCTTTTCAGCTTATTCTTTCGGCTGATGAAGTCTTCTTTGTCGCCTGATAGTTTGGAGATGTATGCTCCTATCTTCTCTTTTGAGTTTAGAAACAAGCCAAGACAGCTCAATGTACATCTACCAAAGGGTTATGGAACTGTTTCTAAGATTCACTTGTTTCTTGCTCTTTCGGTTCCCCCTGTGGAGTCGCGAGCAGTAATGTCAGAAGAGACTTGAAGTCCACTTCCACTAGGCTCCTCCAACCTATCGAAAGTGTATCATCATCGTTATGTATAATGTACCCCTTTCTGACGAACCTTCTCATGTTCCATTCAACCTTCCACTTTGGCAGCTTATCTTTCAGCATCCTCTCCACTTCGTTCGCAGGCGCCTTTCCTCGTTTGGATGTCAGATAGCTCAGGGTGATCGCTAACGCGGCCATATCGTCGACGCTCATCCCTGAAGGGCTGGCCTCCCTTGTTGATAGAGGTTCCTTGAATACTATGTAGTACCTCGCATCATCCAGCTGTTCGGGTTCGGCCTGAGGGGGCAGTTCACCGGTTTCTCCCACCACCATAATTAAAAGACCGAGTTTGTCCAGCTCAGTGCCGAGGACTTGGATTATTGAGTAGTAGTCTTTCCCAACCGTCCTTTTCAGTTCCCAGCCCTTGACACCGGGGGCTCTGGCCTTCGGCGTAAGTATGACCTGGAGCGCCTTCTTGGTTTTTATCGCTACTTCTGCTTCATCGCTCATTCTTCCCTTACACCTCTTGTCGGTGAAATGGCTATCGCCATAGATTTGGGGTACTTGTCAGCGTTATGCTTTACGATGAAAATGTTCTCTTCCAGAGGCTTGATCTCTAGGCTTGCGCGTCCAGAAGATATTACATGAGAAAGTATCACGGCCCTTGTGACCGTCTCGTTCAGGTCTTTTCCACGTATGAACTTCCAGTAGTCAACCTTTCCCTGTGTCTCGAGCAGAGAAACCAGCTCCCCGTAGACCTCTTCTATCCTCCTGTTGAGTTCCTCTTCTGTCAAGACCTTCATCTCAACCAGACTCATCGCATTCAGAGAGGCAAGTCCCCTTTCTTGACCAAATTCTTCCCTGTACCGCTCCCCCAAGGGTAGGAGGACATTCCAGTAGTCGACGGCCCGCATCAGTTCTCTTGTAGAGACCTGTTCCACCTTGAGTATCGGGTGCCAGCTCCCCGTGAATACTTCGGCCAGCTTCTCCGGAGCTGACGCAACTATCTTCAACTCGACGAGCAGTGGGTCAACATAGAGGGATGACGCCTGGTATCTGACCCATTTTTCCTGAAGCTCAACGACCCTCGACAGCAGGTTCAACGCTTCGACGTCCATGAGGATTTCTCCGAGCTCCTTCCATTCCGGAAGAAGCTTCCTTAGGGTCTCCACTTGGGCTTTGACGTCGACGTTAAACGGGTCGGAGCTGCTTCCAATGACGGTTCTCAGGGCTTCGACAACCCTCAGCACCCTTTCTATCTTTTCATCATTTGGCAATTACACCGACCTCCGTCTTACCTTCGATCGTTTGGGTAACAACGTAGTTTATGTCTTCGCCCATGATCTTGACTTGGCTCGGCGTGATGATCACGTACTGCTTTTCATCGTCCTGTGCCCTCTGGAATATCGACCTGAAGATTCTCTCTCTGTTGATGGGGTCCATGTGGACATCGAATTCGTCAACGGCCACGATAGGTGAGGAGGAGAGCCTCTGAAGGGCCAGCAGGAACGATATTGTAGCTGTGCTTCTTTCTCCTCCGCTCAGGGTATACGCGTCCAAAATGGCAGGCGTTGTCCCCCTGAACCCTATGAGAAGCTCAAGCCCCGTCCTTTCGAACTCTTCTTCGTAGACGATCCTGATGTATCCGAAGGCGTTCAGCCCTCTTAGGATTTCCTGATATACCGGGTTCACGGACTCAAGAACCATGTTTATGCCTTCACGCCAGACCTTCTTCCTCTCCTCGAGTTCTGCCAAGATGACCTTCTTGTTCTCAAGAACCAGTTCCAGCCTCCCCTTCAGTTCGTTGAACTTAGACGAATAGGTTTCGAATATGTTCTTCGCTTCATCCGGCACATCAGCGTAAACTTCTATCTGCGCGTTAACCGACGAAAGTTCCGAGTCGATTTCGTTCAGCTGCCTATTTGGAGCCACTCTTGCTTCCATCGATGGTTTTTGAAGTTCGAGGGCAGCCAACTCCTCCTTAAGTTCTCGAAGACCTCGTTCCAGTTCAGCCAGCTCTGTCTCTAACTGCTTTCTTTTATAGGATAGAAGTGTGAGGTTCGCACTTTCTTCCGCGTATTCCTTTACTAGGTTGAACATCCCCTCTTCATTCTGAGAAAGGGATTTTTCGATCATTTCTATCTCATTAGACGTATCCACGCCCTTTCGAGCCTCTATTTCCACTTCTTTATTCCATGAATCAACCAGCAAGGTCAGATCCCTTTGTAACGTCTTAAGATCGCTTGCTTCGGTCCTGCTGTTTACAAGATATTTCTCAACTGTGCTCGATATCATTTCAAAGGACTTGATGATCTCAGAAAGTGCTTTTCTTCTTGCATCAGAAGAGCTTTTATCGGATCCGAGAAAAGTCAACGCGCTAAAGGACTTCTTAAGCTGATTGTATGACGTGTGGAAATCCGTTTCTAGATTCTTTGACCTTTCCTCCGACCCTTTCACCTTCGATGAGAGTTCACCCACGTCTCTTTTCTTGATATCCAGCCTGTTCAAGGTAACGTCGATGCTTTTTTCCACTCGTGCCATTTGAACCCAGAACTTTTCTTTGGTCAGTGCTTCTCTCCTTGTAACAAGCTCCTGTTTCTTTAGGAATCGCGCGTAAACGTCCTTCCAATGAGTTAAAGTCTCTTCAGCCATTCCCATCAGCTGCTTTATTGAGCTCTCTTCGCTGACCAAAGTCTGAAGCCTTTTCTGGGAGTCTAGAACCTTCTCCCTGTATCCCGTTAACCCAACCACTTCTTCGACCATCCTTAACTTGTCCCCTGCGTCGACTATGGCAAATTCTTCAACCATACCCTGATGCATTATTAGCAGCATGTTGTCTGGGTTGATGTTCAGACCCGCCAGGATTTCCTTAACTTCGGCGGAGCTCACCTCTTTGTAGTCTGCTTCAAACCAGTACGACCCATCCTTCCTCAAATATCTGGAGAGCATAAAGGAGTCAGACCTAGAGTATGGAACAGGCCTTTTACCGTCAACAGGCTTATTGTCGAAGACTATTGTAACCCTTCCTAGATCCTTATCGCGCCTTATTAGGTCGCTTAACTTTCTCGACCGCTCAGTGTAGATCTGGCCCATTGCAACGGATATCCCCAATAATATGGAGGATTTTCCTGACCCGTTAGGGCCACAGATGATATTCAATCCCTTGATAAGCGGAACACGTGCATATTCGTATGACATGAAGTTCTCTAAGATAATTTCGCGAATACTAGTATTAGATCTTCTTTCAGCTTTTAGTTCCTTTTCCTTTGTCTGCAACAACAGACCATACTTTCCATTTTACTTTAAAGTTTCTATACTGTCATACTTCAGGAGAATAGAAAGTTGTATATTATGTAATTGGCTAATGGTTACTGATTATAGGTGTTGATAATTGATGATGGTTGAAAAATTATCTGTCGACATATTGTATTTTAAAGCCTTAGGAAAAGCCCTAAGGAAAAGAGCCTAAGGTCACCCCTTCTCTGGTATGACAAAATTTCTATTTCTTTAATACAAACCAACATTAATGCCCATCTTCTAGCTTTAACTCCGAAACCCTTACAAAAGACTCGGTGCTGACCCTACGGCGTTCAATTAGCAAGCGGGCCACTTTGCCCAAGGAGCCGAAATGCAGGTCCCCTACTCCTTACCGGAGTTCCTAAACGTCTGTCGGATCTTTACCGAAGGTCTTCCTGTAGAGCGCGTGGAGATTCCGCTCCCAAGAGGTCAAGCTCGTTATCGGCAGACTTATTGGCGCCATGCCTTTGAGACTAGACTCGTACATGGCAACGCACATCTCGACATCCTTTCTACCTTGGATACCATAGACTGGTGATTTATCCTTGACACAAGCATTCGCTATACTCATCACACAGTTAGCAAATCCAGTACCCCACTCTGTAGAAACCACATCGGCATAGGGGTTTTCGTAGACGATCGGCGGATCCGTCCACACTACAACCTTCTCGACGGACAAGTCTGCTACGGCACCAGGCGCCCAGTACAGTGTTTGTACAGGTATATCGATGTTCCTTATCGTCGGGCGCCTTATCGTCGCGCGCGTGTTCTTATCCTCGAGCACGGCTTTATTTTCAGAAAGCAATGTAAGCTCGGTAGGCCCATTGTTTCTTATGCCCCGCATGTGGATGATTCCCTTTGTACCTACAACTTCCCTGTAATTGACCTTGCCCGCTGTTCCTATTCCGAGCTCGCAGATGCCGACAGCTCCGTTCTCGAATTCCACGATTGCGTGGCCCCAATCATCGAATTCTTCTCCTGGCGTACAGACCTTCGTCTTTGCAACGACTTTTTTGGCGTCGCTTCCAGCGAATCTACGTATTTGAGACATGCGGTGCACACCCCAGTCATGCAGTCTAAATGCAGCTGAGTGAGCGCTGAAAGCAGGCCCCTTTCCAATAGCTGGAGAAGGGTCAATGGCATAGGTCCTAGTGACGTCTCCGATCACACCTTGGTCTATTACCTTCTTCATAGCCAGCTCCAAGGTCGTTCCCCAGTAGTTCTCAGCACACTCCCAGTAGACACTAGCTTTCTTACATGCGTTTATGACCATATCGAAGCATGGGAGCGACATTGCGAATGGCTTCTCGACGAGGACGGACTTCCCGTGCTCGGCCGCCAACTTCGCTATAGCGTGATGAGTGAAGTCTCCAGTTGCAATGTATACGAAGTCTAGATCATTGTCCAACATCTTCTCTGCTGATGTGAAATAGGGTACGTGATACTTCTCGCCAATAGCCTTCGCCCTATCTTCGACAATGTCGCAGACTGCGGCGAGCTCTATAAGTCCTCCAGCATGCAATTCCGCGATGGTCCGGAGGTGCCATTGACCAATCAAACCGCATCCAATAACACCCACTTTAGCCCTTTTCTCCGACATACAATCACTTCTTTATTTAATATCTTGTACTTAACTTTTCTAATGTAAATATGGGGACATCAACAATGTTTGTAACTTTAGGCATAAGCTCCCTCTGATAGGAGACATTGATAAGAGGATATTAATAAAAGGCGGCTCAGAAATAGACGAAGAAGTAAAAAGAAAAATCTCATCTCTTGTCGAAGAAGGAGGATTCATAGCGAGTGTTGATCACAAAGTTCTATTTGATGTCTCATTTAATAACTACAAACATTATGTAAATATATTGAAAAAATATATTAGCATAGAATCATAGATAAAGGAAATAGGCTAAAAAAACTCTCTATTCCAAGAATTGACAAGACTTAAATAAGTTACAGCAACACTTCCAATCAATTCAGTGAATATTAATGAAGTACAAGCGTCTTGGAAAGTGTGGCGTCAATGTTTCAGAAATCTGCTTGGGGACCGCATATTTCGGTTCTACTGTCGATGAAACTACAGCAACTAGTATCATAAAAAGAGCTGTAGACCTCGGTGTAAACTTTATCGACACAGCAAACATCTACGCTAAAGGAAGATCTGAAGAGATCATCGGCAGAGCGATCAAAGGCATGAGAGAACAGATTGTCCTAGCTACAAAGGTAAGACACCGCATGGGCGAAGGCCCCAACGATGAAGGATTAAGTCGCAAGCATATAATGTACGCTGTAAAAGAAAGCCTTAGAAGGCTGGACACCGATTACATCGATATTTTATACCTTCATAGGGAAAGTAACGTCGATAACATTAAGGGGATTGTTGGGGAGCCTGTTCCCTTAGAAGAGACCCTTGGTGCTCTTTCTGATCTAGTTCGCTGTGGTAAGGTTCATTATATTGGATGTTCGAACTTTTCAGCTTGGCTACTATGCAAAGCTTTATGGACTAGTGAGGTCTACGATCTTGAAAGCTTTGTAGTTATAGAACCTCTCTATAACCTTCTTAACAGAGAGATTGAACGAGAAATAATACCATTATGCATGGATCAAGGAATCGGTATCGTGCCTTACGCCCCATTTGCTGGCGGAGTTCTGTCAGGAAAATACAAAGCTGATGCTCCACCTCCTGCTGGTAGTAGAGCCACCACCAGCCCTACGTTCTTTAAGATGTACAAAGGGTTATCTTGGGAAAATCCTAACAACACCAAAATAGTACAGAAACTGGAAGACTTTTCTAAGCAACTTGGACGGCCGTTGATTCAGGTTGCTCTAGCTTGGATGTTGGCTAATCCCGCTATCACAGCACCAATTGTAGGCGCGTCAAGTGTTCAGCAATTTGAAGAAAGCTTTGGCGCTACCGAGCTTGTTTTAGGTAAAGAGGATCTAGAAAGGATTGACCAAATAGTTCCTCCGAAAGGCCCATACTTTACATAGGACAGATATCAATCTATTTCGATGATTAGAGCAAGTGTTAGAGTTCCAATGAGCAGATACCTAATATTTGTGACATGTGCACTGATCTTCGAGAAAGAGTAAGCATGCTCTAAACGGTTCTCTCACAAAAGATGTGGATTAGTTATTCGGAGCCTTATTGTTTCAAGATCACCCCTAGTGATCGGGGGTGTCTTATATTGTCCTCAGTTCTGGCAAAACTAATAAGTTGGGAATTGAAGAAATCAAATAAAAGTTTAGCCCCAAAACCCAACTATATCTTCTTATAATCTCATATATCTCCTTATAATCTAATTGAAGTAGAATCTTCTCTCATCCATTCATATTTTCTTGACATCATCTTTTGATTAAATCTAGTGTGGTATCCTCAAGTGCGAACTACCTAAAGTCAAACCGCCTAACAAGGGCGAAATGGAGAGTGGTACCTGGTGAAACGAAGATGACCACCTCCAATCATATCGAGAAGAGAATTACTTGGGAGCAGGGTTATGTTAGATGTCATATTTGGGTGTTAAACCGTCTCGGTTTCGTTATATCTTAATTAGTCTGAACTTGGGCTTTCGTGTTATCCATGGCTGGTTCAGTCTTGGATGTGTCTACGACTCTAACCGCTCTTGGGAGTGGCATTGGAATCCCCTTGACTTTTCTTCGCAATAGTTTGTTCTTCACATTAGTGAGAGGAGCTTCCCCAAGCCTCCGATAGTCCCGATACCTCTCGCGTCCATCTCTTTTGGATTGAGTCGGGAATACCCAATATACTCCAGGCACGACCGGCAGGCACCCTTCTTCGCTCTTGACCTTCCAAGACCAAGTGAAGCAGGCTTTAGGGGGAATTACAGAATGGACCTTTGCCTTCTCTATGTGGACCGGACGATCATAGCCTTCAGGTCTGATTTCCCATAGCAGATCTTCTTCATTCAATTCAATTACTCTGTGTCCGCTCAGGTTAGTCATTGTTATTCCGACTTCGTCGTTTAGACCGCATTCCAACTTCTCTATTGTCCAGTCCTCTTCACCATAGGGGAACTTCAAATTGAACACCCAGTTTAGGGCCACCGTGCCGATTATAGCCATTGTTGTAGAGAGGATGAGAAGATTCTTCCAGTATGGATCAATGATGCTGAACCAACCGACAAGTAGAGCGCCGATTATGAAAAGCACGTATACGAGAGTCATCCACAATCGGATGTGATCCTTTCTAAATCTTAAGTCGATGATTTCAGTCAATTCTATATTCAGTTTCTTTTCGATAACTAATGCCCTGGTAGTTGCTGCACGTTCAAATGACTGATACCCGCCTTCGATTAGCTTCAATGTGAATACGAGCAACATCGTAACAGACACGATAACGAATTTGACGTTATCTGGAAGTGAACTGCTATTACCAGTGCTTCCTGCAACATAAGGGATGAGGAGAGACTGTGCTGCTAACAGGGCTGTGACGAAACTGAAACCATTCCTCCTGAGCGCATCAATACGGTCGTCAAAGGCCTTAAGCACGTCCCTGGCGGCATCCCATTCCTTCTGAAGGCCGTCGTCCTCAGATTTCTGGGCTGACAACAAATTAAAATATTAGAACACAAGGTATTTAAGGCTTGAAGTCATTTTCAATGCCACTTCTCAATCTCCACTAGTCCACAATATAACTAACTTTGATAACTTCGTCGAATTATATTCCATCAATATGATCTATAATGTGAGATCCGAAATAGTGGAATAAAACTTTTTATAAATAATAATAAGTTGGGAATTGAAGATAGTTTGATAGTGTCTATATTTGACTAAGGAAAAACTATTGATAAAGAAAATAGTGGTGGACGAGTTTGAATACAAGAGACGAAATGTAGGCTATGACTACGGCTTCAACATGGTCTGGAGACCAGGTAATGTAATCAAGAGTCAAGGCAGCGTGCTCAGGATCTTCACGGACGGTGGACAAATCGGAGAATTCTTGACAGGAGACCTCTTCACCATCCCCATTATCTCGCGTTTCCTCATAGGCAAGAACGCCCTTGAACGGGAGTATCTCTGGTCAAACATTTGGCGGGGCCTCAGGCATTTTGCAGGCCTAGGGCTGGCGCCGATAGATGTTGCCCTTTGGGATTTGGCCGGAAAGTACTTCGATGCGCCGATATACGAACTTCTAGGCTACTACCGGAAAACCCTGCCAGCCTACGCTAGTACTATGCATGCCGACAATCTGAAAGGAGGTCTTGACAGCCCTGATGCCTACGCCGATTTCGCTGAGCAGTGCTTGAAGATGGGGTACACTGGCTTCAAGATCCACGGGTGGGGCTTTGACACGCCTAAACGCATCAAACAGGAGATCGCGACGATACATGCCGTTGGGGAACGGATTGGTGACAAGATGAAGCTCATGATTGACCCTGCCTGCGAGTACCCGACATGGGCGAATGCCCTAGAGATCGGGAGGGCCTGTGATGAGGAGAACTTCTTCTGGCTAGAGGACCCGTTCAGGGACGGGGGAATCTCTGCCTTCGCCCACCGCAAGCTCCGCCAACTGCTGAAGACTCCTCTGCTCCAAACCGAGCATCTCCGCACTGTCTATCCAAAGGTCGACTTCATCGTCGCCGAAGGCACAGACTTCGTCCGAGGAGATGTCGACAAAGATGGAGGCATTACTGGGGTCATGAAGGTAGCCCACGCGGCAGAGGGCTTCGGTCTAGATGTAGAGATGCATGGAGGAGGCATCACCTGTCAGCAGTGTATGGCCGCGATTAGGAACACCAACTTCTTAGAATGGGGACTGGTTCACCCGAAGGTTGACATATGGGAGCCCGAGGAACTCTATCTCAGTGGGCACAAGCAGGGACTTAACGCCATCGACAGTGAAGGGAATATTAAGATCACCGAGGGGCCTGGCCTTGGCGTGGAACTGAATTGGGATTTCATAGAGAAACACAGGACAGGCATAAGGACCTACGAGTAGGCAAATCCTATTTGGCATGCCTCACCCCATCTTTTTCGTACAAGATGTGGCATTATGATACTATGCTGGTGCCTCTTTTCCGCAATGTGGACAAAACTTGGCATCTGCGGGTATAGCTTGGCCACACTGTACGCAGTATTTAACAGTTAACCCTAGGACAGCAGTTGGAGTTAAGGCAGGTTCTTTCCAATTAATCACTAGAACACCACCGACTACTCCAAGGATAAGACCTGCTCCGAGACCAGCTAAAGCACCCATGAAGCTTAGTAGGGAGAACACTAAGATGAGCGTTCCCCACATAGTATGGTTCTTGGGTGCCGAGTTGAGCATTAAAGCCGAATATATGACGATGACCCCGAACGCCATTCCAACTATGCTCCATACAATACCCAAACCGGGTCGCCAGATCAGCATCAACGGCGGTCTGTATCGGCCTAAAAATGTTCTAATGTAGGCTCTTACTAAAACACTGACTATTAAGTTACATATGCCTCCTATAAAAATCAGAACCCCAGAAATAAGCGATAATACGTAAGCGGTAGTCGGCTTTGATTTTGAACCCATATTTTGGGGTGAGATAAGTTTCTCATATAAAAATATTTATATGTTTTCTATATTTTTAACTAACTTATATCCTGCTTCCGTGACATTCAGAATGTTTAAGGGGGTCTAACAAATCCTTTCTATGTAATAAGAATAAGATCCTTTTTTTCTATGCAATTATCACCTCGTCCTGAACCTTTGACTTCATGTCAACTGTGTAGGAATTAAATAAGGCCAAACCTGCGATAATGGTGTCCCTGTAAACTCTTAAAAGAGAGGCATCTCCTCTATCTAACAGATTATATGGAGGAGCTTCCTGAAGAGTTTATGAACATTGTAGTTGGGCCACATCGAACGCTAGAGAACAGAAGAAATGTCGAGGAACTTGAAAAGGAGCTTCTCCAAAAGATCAGAAAAGAAGGAAAGGTTAACCTTTCGGAACTCTGGCGCTCAACAGACTGCCATCTATGGGAGATTTCTTATGCTTTAAGAAGGCTCAAGGAGAAAGGTCTTATTGAAGAATTCGAACTATAGAAAAGACCACAATATATAGACTAATCAAGACACTGGAAACTTCATATCTTCCTAGAATGCCTTGTCTTGTATCCGTCTCAGCTTGAGAAGGAAGGAGTCCTCGTTCAGTTCGACATCCTCGTATCTTATTATCCCATCTGGAGGAACCTCTTTGACAAGATGAATGCCTTCGGCAAGTCCAAGAGGCAACAGATCTTCCTTTCTTGCCATATCTGCTCTTTCAGCAATACCATAGACTGAGTGCCCTCCCCCGCCATCCAATGTTTCTCCAGGCTTCAGTGTCTTCTTGGCTGCAGCTAGAACCTCCGCAGAAGGTGCCTTAGGAAGTGGCACTCCAGTCGGCTCATGGTATAGTGCTACTTGAATCAAGGACATCGATGCTTCAAGGCCAGCCCAATGAGACGGTCTATAGAATAGGGCATTTTTACCCCTTCCACCTCTTGGTGCTTCGTAGGTCTTGAAGAGACCTCTGACATCTCTGCTATCAGTAGTGACCACGACAAATACACCCCAGCGTATATCGCGTCTGATTCTTTTTCCATTCGGACGTACGCGGGTGATCACATCGACGATACCCTCATTTTCTAAAATTCCTCCATCCTTCTTCAAACTTAGGAGCCTGGGCACATCTTTCATCGAACCTAAGGGAAAGTGCATGCCTCTAACATCCGGCTTCAATCCTGTCGCATTGCAGACAGCGACCATTTCTACTGCACATTTCGTCGTGTCAAGGAAAGAGTTGTACATCTTTGGGTTCAGTCTTAGACGAACTATTTCTTCCTGTGTAAAACCGAATCGCTTTAACGCGTCATCAGGGCTTAAATGTCTCCATTCGAGCCTTGCCGCGGTTCCTTCACCGGCAGCTACGACTTTAAATCCACAGGATGTCGCCCAATCATAAAGCTCTGCTATCAAAGCTGGTTGGTCTCCAAAAGCTTGGCTATAGACAACACCTTTTTCTTGTGCCATCTTGGCCAAAAGTGGCCCAACTACGCATTCAGCTTCAACCGTAGCCATGACGATGTTCTTTTTCTTGTTTATCGCATCGTAAGCGTGCCTAGCAGCTACTTCTGGAATACCGGTTGATTCAAGGATGACGTCCAAGTTGCTGTCTATCAATACTCTGCTATTGGTTGTAATCGCGGGGGTACCCTTCTCTATGTAATGGTTCGCTGTGTCAACATCCTTGACCTCTACGACATTCTTTGGGTTACATCGAGCAAATTTTACGTACGCGCGGAGCGCCTTATCTCTGTAGACGTCTGCTATGATGGAGACCTTGATTCCTGGTATTCTTGATACCTGCCCTATTGCAGAACAACCAAAGAAGCCCGCGCCAATAACGCCCACCTTTACAGGATTACCGTTTTCTTCCCTTTCATTAAGCCTAAGTCTCATGACCGAACTCATTTACATCACACTCAATTACGATTACTTTGAATATAGGTATTTAAAATTTCGACACTTAATTTAAAAGGAAAACTTTGGTCATGAAAATCTCTAATTTTGTTTGAAGCCACTATACCTTCTTTGTATCTTTCAGATATTGGGTGTAGCTTGTGTATGGCGGCGTAGCGTTGATCTGCCACATGAGGCAGAGAATTTCTCCTCTGTGGTGTATTTCCTCTTCTATAACATGTAACAGTATGTCCTCAACTCGGAAACTGTTCATTGTATTGTCTTTGCCCAGCCAAGAGACCGTCCTGTCGAGATCCTGCGGCGTGAGCTTTGCAAGGTAGGCTCGGCTCTCTGTCTCAACCTTCACCATGTATTTTCTCATTTCTTCTATGCCTTTGAAGTCCTTGTCATAATCGTGGACCGGCCAAAAATCCATTTTTCCAAGAGTAATGCGCTTCAACCAGCCCTCCTCAGCTCCAAGGCTGTGGAGGAAGACGTTTCTCATAGAGTTGAAGCTCGCTTCACGGTTCTCTACAACTTTTTCCCAAGGAAGCTTCGACATTGCGTCGAGGAACTTGGCCCTACAATACCAGTTATATTCAAAAAGTGACTTAATTTCTACCATAAACCATCGCCTAGAATACTCAGAATAGGGTGATAAAGTTATAGCTTTATTTAAACACCGTTTACTGAAATTCAGCTGGCTTCGCTCTGATACACCCATCATGACCAAGGAGAAGATGAAATATGACGTTTTATGCTGCTAGCATGGTTTAAATTATTGTGCTGTGCTAAGATATAGCGTGGATATAGGAAAGATCAAGTGCTTTATCCCTGTAGGAGGCCAAGCCAAAAGATTAAGGCCTTTAACGCAGGATATTTCGAAGCCTTGTATTAGATTCCTGAATAGACCGTTAATCGAATTCGCTATGGCAACCTTGGCTGAACAGGGAATAAAGAGCTTTATTTTTGGGGAAAATGGTTACACAAATTATTCAAACCTTTTTGATCAATATGGGGAGGGAGTAGGATTCTCAGCTAAGTATAGGATCCAGCCGAGGGCGCACATAAAACATCAACCGAACCTTGACGATCTAGGAAGCGCTGACTCGTATAGGCTTAACATCGGATACTATGACGTCCGCGACCCGGTGTTGGTAGTTCAAGGAGACAATGTTTTCAACATCGACCTGAAAGGGTTCGTAAAAAGGCATGTAGACACTAAAGCGATTATGACCATCGCCCTTGCTAGAGTCGACAATACTGAAGAGTTCGGCATAGCCGATGTAGCCGATGACTTTCGGATCAAAAATTTTGTTGAAAAACCTTCTGCAGGTAAAGCACCGAGCAATCTTGCAAACGCTGGCCTATACCTGCTTTCTCCAGAAGTTCGAACAATAGTTGAAAGCGAAGAAATAAGGAAAATGCTGGAGGAGAGAAAGAGGCTAGACTTCGGATATGACATCATACCATACTTTATTGAGAAAAACTATCCCGTCTACTCCTACGAATTAAATGTCTGGTATGATATAGGCACACCTGGAAGATATTTGAAGGCAATGCATGATGTGCTTTATGGAAACCTGAACATAAGAATCACAGAAGAAAGGGCTATACCGGGCAGGAACGTCTGGATTCAAGGATACAGTGAAGAATCAGTCAAGAGAAGGGAAGAAATCATCAAAAAGTACAATGAAAAAAAATTGTCTATAGAAGGCGCTGCCCTAATAGGTAGACACACAAGAATAGGGGACAACTCTAGGATCTCGGATTCTAACATCGACAACTTCTGCATATTACGTGATCATGTAGAAGTAGAAAGGTCAGCGATCTTAGACGCTGTGAGAATTGAAAATTACGCCAAGGTTTCGGACAGCATAGTTGGCAGAAAGGTCGTTATAGAGTCAACCCTTGAAAATTCCACGTATATCGGATCGGGATCGGTCATAGGCAACGCAGTACGCATAGGGGCGGGCTGCAGTCTCATTCAGACAAGGGTCAACCCCGGCCTTGTCATTCCACCCCACATGATTTACACGAATTGCTTCTTACAGAACTACGAGGACATTGTTGAATTAGCTTCTCACAAACTCTAAAGGTATCGTTGTAGTCGCAGGCCCACCTTTTTTTCTTAGGCAATACTACTCTGTTTGAGGCTTTCTGGCATATTATTAAATAAAAAAATCGGAAACAATCGTACGCGTGAGCTCAAAAAAAGTGGGATTGAAATTCATTTGAGAGATTGATTATCTTATGGAACTAAGACCGCTCTTCCCACTATCTGACCCTGTTTCAACTTTTTGAGTACATTGTTCGCTTCTCTGAGCTTATATGCTGTCCATTTAACCTTCACTTTTCCCATTGACGCGATCTTTAGAACCTCTCTCATTTCATGTCTCGAGCCTATTACACTTGATACAATAGAAATTTCTTCCGGAAAGACTACGTTGACGTTGCCTAACACGCCCATCAGCACGACCCCACCGTGTTTGACAATGCTCAACGCTTGGTCAACTGCTTTTTGTGAGGGCGCGTGAACCATTGCTACGTCCACCTTTTCTTTTTTTGATATGTAATCCTTGACATCTTCTGACAGAAGGACGTGATCGGCTCCAAGTTCCTCAGCGAGTTTTAACTGGCCTTCAGACTTGTCAATGGCTATCGTTTCAGCGCCAGCTAATTTTGCGAACTGCAGGGACATGTGGCCTACGCCGCCTATGCCTATTACTGCAACGCTTTGCCCGGGTTTTATACCAGCCCTCCTTACAGCGCGGTATGCTGTTACACCGGGGCAAAAGAGAGGCGCCCCTTCTTCATACCCCACATTGTCCGGCAGCTCGTAAATGTAATCATATGGTGCAGCAATGTATTCGGCGTAGCCCCCATCGACGGTTTCTCCTGTCGCATTTTTTGTCAAACACAGGTTTTCGTTTCCGGTCAAACAGTAATCACATTTGCCACAGCTGTCATATAGTACCTGAACGCCCACCCTCTGTCCTTCTCGAACTCCCTTCGTATCCTTCCCTACTTTCTCAATAACTCCAGTTATTTCGTGACCAGGGATTATTGGGAGTTTAGAGGGAACGCCGAAAATCTGAAATTCTCCCTCTATCATACTGAGGTTCGAATGGCAAACACCGCAGGCTTTTATTCTAATAAGTACCTTGTTAGGCTCAAATTTAGGGTCCGGAACAGATTCGTAAGACATTACCCCGCTTTCAATCGGACCAATACGACTGCAAACTTGTGCTTTCAAGCTTTCTACAACCTCACTCTTTCTATAGCCTGCTACCCAATATTAACCTTTCCAAACTCATCCAAGTTACACGGAAAAGTTTAATATGCAAGATTCATCTTCTATGAGATTGTTTTACTTCATCTTCGTAACTGCTTTGGTAAATACTCTCCCTAGGAAGATTTCCTTAACCTTTCCCCTTTACCGTATGGACAGATGTAGACACATAATCCGCAGAGCTGTTCACCTAACTTCTGCTCCCTTCTTTTCATGTAATCGTAGCACGCGTGCGCATTAAATCTGATTTCCCTAGGCTCTTTAGGATCAAACGGAACCCCTGAAAACGCCTTAGGTGGACATATGTTTACACACGCCCTGCACTCCCCACACCGCACTTTTATAGAAGAACCAGCCTTCAATTTAGCATCCGTGAGAATGGTTGCAAATCTTACTCTTGGACCGTATTCTGGGGTTACTAGAAGACAGCTTTTTCCGATCCATCCTAGCCCAGCCAGATTCGGTGCAAGTTTGTTGGAAACCGTCCCCACGAGTCTGTCATTATCGATGACCTGAGATGCCGGAATCGGATATGCTTGGAAGCCTTCTTTTTGGATCCTTCTAGCCAAGAGCAGCCCGATATGGTCTAACCTAGAGTTAACGGAATTATATAGTGCCCTGTAAGTGAAGATTACGGAGCGCTCCTCGTGTCTGTGTAGCTCGTCGACAACGGCGTCCATCAGACGAATACCTATTGAGATAGCCCTAGGGAACTTCCTCAGGTACTCCCCTCCCTGGTTACATACAAAATCTTGTGCTTCCGTAAGGTCTGCCACACCGAATAAATCCGCTCCAAGTTCTCTAGCGGCATTTTCGAGCTCGCATTGAAATGAAGTTTCCACCAATATTTTCGGTTTTTGCTCAGAATCGCCTTTTATATAAATTTTTGACTACAAAAGGAAAGAAAGTTAAATATACCTATTAAACATCCGATAGACGATTCGATGCCGGTTGACAAGGAAATCATAATGTTTTCCCCGGAATACTGGTGGAACGTAGGGAAGGGTGAAGTCTTAAAGGGGAAAGTGGAAGATATAGAAAAGTGGGGTGGGATGGGAAGGGTTGTAGCCGAAGTCTCCGAGCGTCTTCCATCATTCGGTTACAATGTAACCGTTCTTGCGAGGAAGAAGGGTTTGAGCGGCTCACCCATCTTTCCCAAATCCTACTATAACCCAGAAAACGTCGTTCAATATAGGCCGATATCAAACGTGGACGTCTATGCCGTTCCTCCATGCAGCGGCCTAGGTGATAAGATCCAAGCAAAAAGCGGCAGCCTCTATATTGACAATCCACTTGATTGCATAGTAACTTGGGACCATATATTTACAACACTTAATTATATTTACGATTCTAACGGTGAACTGTGCCGAAAGATGTTTGATGAGAGCACAATTATCCACGGACACGACTTCTATGGCGCTCAATTCATTTACAATCTGAAGACTGCTCGAGCTATGCCGGACTCAAAATGCATTCTGTCCGTCCATATGAGTTCTGATAGAAAAGATGATGAGGTTAAAAGAGATGAAAGACTTCAGTGGGAGCAAAAGGGGTGTAAGCTTGCTGACAAGGTGCACGTAATGTCCAAGAGCCAAGAGAGGATAATAAGAACTCAGTATAGAATAAGGTCTGACAAGCTGGTCTGCATCCCGAACGGAATAGACCTGAAAAAATTCAGACCACCGACGGAGGAGGAAAAGAAGAAAGATGTGGAAATACTTCAAAGATATGGCCTTAAAAGGAAGTACATCGCTTTCTGGGGGAGAATAGACCCTGTGAAAGGTATATCAAATCTGATACTAGCATACGATAAGCTTTATTACAAGTCCCAAACAGAATACGACCTAGCGATCTTTGGCATACCCTCTAACTGGGAGTATTACCATACTGATGTCTTGGATAAATATAATGACCTCCCAGCAGACATTAGATCGAGGGTTAAGATTTATACGGAGCAATTACCAGACGACGTACTCCTTTCATTGATCAGATCAGCGTCCGTAGGAGCATTCCCTTCAACCAAGGAAGCGTTCGGTCTAGTCGCTGTCGAAGCTCAGGCCTGCGGCCTACCCGTAGTCGTCGGAAATGTGGGTGGACTACCAGAGAACATCATAGATAAGAAGACGGGGGTGTTGGTGGACGGCAGTGATACATCATCCATAGCAAGTGGATTAGAATATGTTATAGCAAATAGGGACGAGATGGCTGAAAATACTGTTCCATTTGCTCAGCAATTTTCCTGGGACATAATTGTTGAGAGATACGTTAAGGAGCTTTATTCGATTCTTTAATCAATTTGCCTACTGCTATAAAATGGGTCTTATATCCCATTTATTAAATCGTTAGAACAGAAGTGAACGATTGAGAAGCTTGAGCTCTTGAGGCAATATGGAAAAATGTTCAGATAGAAAGAATATAATAATAATTAGGTAAACTTATTTCTTTCATTAGATTTTTATTCTATTCTTCGATAGCGATCATTGTTAGGGTCGAACGTATTTTATCTAGGCGTCTGATCTTCCAAGTTATTATGTCCTTTACCTTATCAAGAGCGTCTGCTTGAACTTTAACTATAATATCGTAAACGCCGTAGACCGGATATACTTCTTTTATTTCCTCGATCTTTTTCAGTTCCTTAATTATTTCACTTTCAGCACCTAATTCCGAATTTATTAAAACAAATGCTAAAGCCATTTTAATATGTATATGAAAAACATAGATATTAACTTTATTGTCGCAAAATGGAAGAGCATCCTATTTAGTACAGCACGTTTGATGTCATTCCTTCACAATTATATAGAGAATAGGGGCTTAAGATCTAACACCTATTAGGAGTGAGGTTATCGAAAGATTAAACGGCTTGAATTTGAACATACTTTCTGTGCTCACATCTTAGATTAGAAGACACTGTTAAGGAACTACGACAATAGGTCTTAGAACCATATATTGCAAGATGTGCTTTCCAAAATTCGTTTCTCATTTCATTTGATTCTGGAAATACAGAAATGATATGTTCGTAGAAGTTGCACTTCCTCGAATTAATATTGATGCTGCCATAGTTTATGGTAGGTTTCCTGTTCTTGCTAACTCATCAGAAACGTCTTTGAGACCAAGAGAAACTAATTTATCTTCGGTAGGCCATCCTGTTGCCTTGTCCCATCCTCTCCTTTCATAGTAATTGTCTAGTAACGTACCGAATTTAGCTTGGTCGAGTGTTTGAATTTCGTCGGGATGCGCAGATTTTTGCTCCGTAAAGTATCTAATGACGCTTTCGTCGTCCGTTCTTGTCCTTCCCTGTCTGACATGGAGCGATCTCAGGACGTTCATGCATCTTTCCGCTGAATTTAGCATGTCATCGAGAGTATAATTTTGTCCTGTTACTGCGTTGAATAATCTTACTTCCGCTTCGTAGTCTCCAACATTATCTGGTGTCGCTGTTGACCATGTCATAGGGAACATCCAGTCACACACCGTAAGGCTTGTCTTCATCATACTTCTGTGCTGGTGATATATTACAACAATTTCCTTGTCCTTATAGCCTAGGTCAGCGTCATTCTTCCACCCCGTGAAAGCATCTTCCGTACCATATACCTTCTCACCTATCACCTTAAGCTGTTCATACGGTATGGGTCCTCCACCCCATTCTTTGACTCCGTCATAGTAGCTCTCGACGCAGCAGTGCGTTGAATTGTTTGGATCTCTCCCCCACGTACTCCAGAGAAGAGCAGCTATCACCCAAAGTGGATAGTTGATCAGATGCAGGTACCTTCCATCCCAGTGTGGACCGTAGCCGTGTTTGTGAGTCTTCCATGCTTCATTCTGGATACCTAGCTTTTCCTCTGCTCTAGGGGATCCTTCTGCAAATATATCCCCATCTCCGTCTCTGTAGGCTATTGCATTGATAAATTTGGCAGCTAGCTCCGGTGGAAATCCCACTGTCCACGGATTTGTGTTCAAGTTCAGCTTTTCTCCCATCAATTCAGAAAGCTTACCATCTTTGTAGCAGTTCTGAATAAAATAGCCCATTCCTGCAAAGAGCTCCCAATGGTTTATCCCAAGATATTCCGCCAATTTGTTGAATTCAAAAGCTGTATCGTTCTGGATATTGCCAATAAGGTTAGACGCATTACGGCCAATACAGTGCATATCGCCGGATATCATACCAGTGCCAGTCCAATGTTGTTGAACGTTTTCATAATAATCAGGAAAAGAATCAGTGGCACTCATGCACTCACCACAGCCTGTACAACCACTGTGCTTCTTAACGGTATACGTAGGATCGGTTTCTGATAACGGTCTCCACATGTAAGTTCCTTTAGGAGTCCCGTTTCTAAATTCAGCGGTGATCTTCTTCACCTCGTCTATTAGGATGTCTGGTTCGGCAACTCTAATCCTCTGATTGCCTTTGACTACTATAGCCTTCAGTTTCTTTGATCCCATAACTGCTCCGAACCCACCTTGTCCAGAAGCATTCTCTGTTTTAGTTGTTATTATAGCAATTCTTACAAGATTTTCACCCGCAGGCCCGATCGACGCTACAGCAGAATCGAGGCCGTGTTTTTGGAGAAGTAATTGCTCGGCTTTTATGGTGTATAGTCCCCATAGATATGTGGCATCAATTATTTCTGCTTCGCCATCTTCTACATAGATGTATTTTGGCGTATTCGAACTGCCAACTATTAGTATCGCATCATACCCTGAAAACTTCAATTTTGTAGCAAAGTCGCCTCCAAAGCCTGAGTCAGCGACCCAAGCAACAGGATAGCTCTGAGGGGCGAGCCCACCGACCTCGCTTCTTCCAGCGGCGGGCGAAGGAGTTCCCGCAAGAGGACCTGTAGCAAGGACTAACGGCGCTTCTGGATCAAATTCACTCGGGAACTGTTTACCTACAGTTTCATCCCATATCAGCTTTAATGCAAGACCATACCCGCCAATAAAGTCAGGGACATAATCCCCAGTGCTAATTTCGCTTATGTCCCCTGAAGACAGGTCTATCCTCAGAACTTTACCCATCCAGCCGTACATTTCTACTGTCTATCCTCCTTGTTCACAAAACTGAGAGCTTTGTCACCGCTTACATTTGAGCATACTTCTATGCAGGCTGGCCCGTTCGGCCTATCCATGCAAAGATCGCATTTGATAGAAACCTTTCTTTCTGTATCAAAATTTATCCTCGGAGGAGTATAGGGACACGCTCTGATACATGATTGGCATCCGATGCAGTTATCATCGTTAATATACCTAGCGCCTGTTACCTCATCAATTGAAAGAGCTAGGTCTTTTTTTGGGCAAGCCCAGTAACATAGAGGGCTGTCACACTGCCCGCAGAACATCGGTTCGAATGTTTCCTCCCCCACGAACTCTTCTGTCCACATTATTCTAGAGAGCTGAGGCGATATGGCGCCACCGTGGACTAACGCGCATGCGAGCACACATCTCTGGCAGCCAACACATTTTTCGGGTGAATATTTTATCACCCCGGCCCTTAAGAGCTTCTGTGGGGGAACTGTCGAAGTTTCCGTGCTAATTGTTGTAGCAGTTACCGCCGTCGTAGCAGTTACCGTCGTCGTAGCCATCTCAGTTGTTGTGGTTGTAGATGCTGGAGGAGTCAGAACTTTGGCTACACCAGCTGTAGCAGCGATACCAACAGCAACTCCTACACTAAGATTTTTTATAAAATTTCTTCTAGATGGTTTCTTCCCCTCCTCTTGCTTAGTCATGTCAATATCTTGTTTAGGTTTCAGACATACCTCTTAAAAGTATATCGGAAGGCCTATCTTTGAACGAATGTGAGTTAAAGGATTAAATCAGAAATCGGTACGAATTCTCGAAGGATGGGTATAGACACTCAGATACTGTCGTTTAACACAGACTAGTGTTATACGCATTTCTTTCGCCGAATCTATACCGGATTGCAGTGGAGCAACAATCGAAACAACGATGACTACACCCGCTTTTGATGCCTTCGATATTGTACTCCTCTGTTGCCTACAAGAGGTGAACAGGATACATGAGGAGAAGTCGGCCTTTTTCAGTAACCCTTCACCTAAAGCCTTGTCTATTGCATTATGCCTGCCAACGTCTTCCACAAATGATACGATTTCGCCGTCGATCTTAACCAGAGCTGCAAAATGAGTGCCATGAGTTGTCTGGTAAACTTTTCCTTTTCTACTGAGCACATCCGCAATTCTAGCTATTTCTTTAGCTTCAACCATTATCATCGAATCCGTATATGCACTCGAAGAAAATCTGGCCCGCTCAGTACGAACTTTAATAAGTCTGACATCAGCTCGGGATCTGTTAATCGAAACTTTTTTTATTTCGTCAATCTTTTCAATCAGGCCTTCAGCCATAATATGACCTAAAACAAACGCCTTCTTACTTCCAGGGGTGATCATTGTAGAAAAAATGTGTTTGCCATTTACATAGATTGAAAAGGGTTTTTCAACGGCTATCATTTCATATGTAGTACGAACTTTCTTCTTTTTAAGGTCAATTCTTAGAACCTGTTTCTTGAAAGTTGTTGATGGCGTAAAATATCACATGCCTTTTAATGTTGAAGACATGTTACTATAATTAAACCTTTAATTGGATTAACCGAACATAGTTTATCGAATAACTAAAAATCAAATGGAATTTTGATATTAATTTAATGGCTTGGTATACCTTCCAGTATTATTAATACTAGTCCTGTCTGTAATTCTATACATTACATGATGTAACTTGCAATAAAGGTGTTGGATAGGTTACTTCTAGATCTTGCCTATGTTGCGTGTTCTATTTTGGTACATCGGGGTTTTCGGGTCCGAAGTGTTTGAGGATAACAAGATTCTCCTTGCTGCTTTTGTTCTCTATCTTGATGCCATCCTTTGCGGCTCCAATTGTAACAAATAGTTCATCGTTTGTCATTTCTTCATATCTTATCATTGTGGGAGACTCCGCTTCAAAACCCCCAAATGTCCCATGCCCCTGCACGACGATCAGTCCGTAGGCTGCGCTGTCCTTGATCTTAACGGACTTCATCGGTAGAATGGTGAGTTCCTTTGCAGAAAAAAGCTCTGTGCCATATGTAATCCAATTTTCTAAATAGCCTTCTTCCTGCATTTCCCTTGTATTTTTAACCGGTTTCGGCTCCACATAGTGATGCTCCTTGAAATTCTGATCAAGGTTGACTTCCCAGTCGATCAAGTCTATGATGTAATCTAGATCCTTCTGACGATCTATTGGCACATCCTTTATCACATTGCTCCATGGAATCAGCCTGTCTTCAACCTTCGACTGATACATGGAAGCCACATCTGACCCCCACTGAGGTTCATAGGTTACCAGGGTTCCTGGCGCGTGCAGTATACCTGCTGGAATCACCCATCCAGTTCCCGGAGTTATCGTATAGGCTCTCGAATAATTTAGTACACCATTGTCACCCTTATTCCACCTCTGAAGACATCTTTTAATGTCGGCCTTTGTCGTGCCAGAATTCAGTCCGAAGAACGTGTACGGAAAACGGCCGGGTATAGCATTCAACTGTGGTGGAAAGTAGTACGCTTCAGGTTTCGGCTGTCTACCCACCTTTAGAGCATGCTCTTCTCTTAAATGTAAATGGAAAGGTATCGCGTACAGGTAGTCGTAGAACTTTGAAAAGATAGGCCAACCCTTATACTTCCTAAACATCGCTTTTCCAATAAAAGTCTCGCCATCGAAGCCGACGGCATCCTTAAATAGGACTCTATTAAACTTTGATCCTTCTTTAATTACGATGTAACTCATACCTTCGTCTTCAGGCGTTCCAGGCCCATTGTCTGCCCTTGCTGCAGAAGCGAACCATCTTTCACAGAAGCCGCCTCTTTCAACGCCTAAGGCGAAGAGGTCTTGGGGCGCAAGCTTCATTCTTCCTCCTGGTGGTGATGTTCTGGGGACCCACGCCGGTGCCAACCTTACAATTCCTGCTCCTTCTTCAAGAGCCTTTTTAACAAATTTTTCGTTGCTCATAATCTTCTTAATATATTTGGAGCCATGAAGAATATAAGGGTTTATCTTATTACGCAGGCTCCTACGATGTAGAATATTTGCATAATCGATGACGGAACATTTTGAAGCCGCTTTAACAGATCGATATAGAAAGCGCTTAAACTTCCCAGTCCTTCCTATTTTTTAATGTCAATCTCTCAGCTATCAAGGTAAAACTTTTTAGAAGTAAAACCCGAGCTTTTCTCCATGGCGTACCATAGAACCAACTATCCGAAAATTGAATCAAAGGTTTCCAAAAATAGTATCGTTATATTTATAGATCTTGATGGCACCGTAATGAAATTCCCTTTCAAACGCAAAGTCTTACCATTGGTACTTCAAGAACTCTCTAAAAGGACTAAGACAAGTTCAGAGAAAATAAGGAACATTATGATGGAGGAAGAAATCATCAGGGAAAGAAACCTGAGCAACAAACGGTACAATTGGGATGACATGGTTAAAGAGGTCGCCCAAAGGCTTGGAACAAACTGGAGTTTAGACTTAGGCAAGCTCACAGAGGGGTTGACCCTATCAAACGGCTATTTATTTCCCCGAGCAAAACAGACCCTTAGGACACTCAAGAAAAGGGGATATATTCTATGCGCGGCAACAAACGGCTTCTTCAAGTACCAGAATCCCATCATGGAGAAACTCGATTTAAAAAAGTATTTTGACTATATATTAACACCCGATACGACTTGTTATTATAAGAATGAAATTGAATATTTCAGACCATTCATTTCCAAGGGAACGCAGTCGGTCATGGTTGGAGACGAATATGTCTACGATGTCTATTATCCCAAGAGATTCGGCCTAAAAGCTATACTGCTGCGGAATCCTCAGAATTATAAATGGAATACTGAAGCAGCTGCTCCGGCAGACAGTGATGAAGTAAAGCCGGATGCAGTAATCAATGATATCTCCGAACTGCCTGCAGCATTGGAGTCAATAGTGTAACTCTCAACCCCATATGGCGACTTACAGAAATCTTTGACTAGGGCACCAAATTCCGTATCTTTAGAGTCTGATTATATATAGAAAGTTTTAATTATCTTTATGAACATGATATTTGATATAAGGTAAGGTTTGAAAATGGAAACTAAAATCGGATTCATAGGTTTAGGGTTGATGGGAAAACCAATGGCAACAAACCTGATCAAAGCAGGCTACTCATTGACGGTTTGGAACAGAACTTCTTCAAAAATGGATGAAATCTTAGCTCTAAATGCGAAGGGAGCAGGTTCCCCTAAAGAGGTGGCCGAAAAAACTGATGTTGTGATAACGATGTTAACAGACTCCCCTGACGTAGAAGAGGTCATACTCGGCCCAAGCGGTGTAATAAGGGGGGTCAGAAAGGGGGTTATTGTCATAGACATGAGCACAATTTCTCCAAAGGTCACAAAAAAGGTAGCGGAAAGGTTGTTAGAAAAAGATGTGGAAATGCTCGATGCCCCTGTTACTGGCGGTCAAATCGGGGCGATAAATGCTACGCTTTCTATTATGGTTGGAGGAAACGAAAAGGTCTTTGAAAAGTGTCTTCCAATCTTCCAGGCTCTGGGAAAAAGAGTAACTTACATGGGTGCACATGGAAACGGCCAAATAGCTAAGCTCTGCAACCAGATAATGTGTGTTCTAAACATTCAAGGCGTCTGTGAAGGACTTATGTTAGGCGCTAAGGCGGGAATAGACCTTAACAAGCTGATCGAAGTACTGACAGGTGGTGCGGCAAACTCTTGGCAACTTGCAAACCAAGGTCCAAAGATCGTAAAAGGGGACCTCGAACCAGGATTTAAGATGAAAACCCAGCAAAAGGACCTAAGACTAGTGCTCGAGACAGCCTCTGAACTGGATCTTCCACTGCCTGGAACAGCTTTAGTGAATCAGATCTTTAGGATAGCTGAAGCTGAAGGTCTAGGGGAAAAGGGCACACAGGCAGCGATCAAATCAATGGAAAAGATTTCAGGGTACAGGATAACACCATCTTAGCCTGCAAACGGCATCTCATAAATCTGCGCAGAATGTCAGCCTCCGTACTTACAAATTAACATATAACCTTCTAATAGAGTGAAAAATATATATCTAAGTCGCTTAACGCTCTATGCTTGCGTGATAAATTTTATGAGTGATGAAAAGCAGGTGCCAGAAGAAACGAGTCATGAGACAGAAAAGATCATTCAAGAACTTGAAGAAGAAAAGAAACTCTGCGGAGAATATCTAACGCGCCTTAAATATCTGCAAGCTGATTTTGATAACTACAGAAAGAGGGTTGAAAGACAACTTGAGGATATTAAAAGATACTCCAACGAACGCTTTATAATTGAGATGCTCGAAGTAGTCGACGAGTTAGAAATAGCCGTCAAAACTGGCCGAGATTCGAACTCCACAAATGTATTGATAGAGGGGGTTGAGATGACTCTTAAAAAAATACAGAAGATTTTAATAAATGAGAACGTTAGGCCCGTAGAATGTCTTGGAAAGCCTTTTGATCCATCCAAGTGCAACGTAGTCGCCACAGTTGAAAAGGAAGACGTAGAGGAAGGCACTGTTGTGGAGGAAATCAGAAAAGGATATATCATGAACGATAAGATAATAAGGCCGAGTATTGTTAAGGTAGCAATTAAGCCAGGTGTAAAAAATGAGGAAATTAAAGGTGATATAAATGAGTAAAGTTCAGACAAGCGAAAAAGTTATTGGAATAGATTTAGGAACAACAAATTCAGCGGCAGCGATCTTCGAAGGTGGCAGAGCAACGGTGATTCCAAGCGTTGAAGGCCCTTCAGCTGCAGGAAAGATGTTTCCGTCTGTTGTAGCATTCACTAAGGATGGGCAGCTTCTTGTAGGAGAGCCAGCTAAAAGACAGGCTACTGCAAACCCTGAGGGAACGATATTTGAGATAAAGAGAAAAATGGGTACAGACTATAAGGTTAGAATTTATGGAAAAGAGTACACGCCTCAACAGATTTCTGCTTTTATACTGCAGAAGATAAAGAGGGATACTGAAACATTCCTAGGAATGCCAGTGAAAAAGGCAGTAATCACAGTACCAGCCCACTTTAATGACAACCAGAGACAGGCTACCAAAGATGCGGGGGAAATTGCAGGATTCGAGGTTCTCAGAATAATAAACGAGCCGACAGCAGCCTGCCTTGCATACGGTATCGACAAATTGGATAGAGACATGAAGATCTTGGTTTTCAGCTTCGGAGGCGGAACACACGATGTCACAGTAATGGACTTTGGAAAAGGCGTTTTCCAGGTTCTTTCCACAAGTGGAGATACTCAAACCGGCGGCACGGACATCGACCAGGTATTGGTGGACTACGTAATTGAGGATTTCAAGAAACAGACGGGAGTCGATCTTAGATATGATAAAATGGCTGCGGCTCGACTTAAAGAGGCCTGTGAAAAGGCAAAGATAGAGCTGTCAACAATACTGAATACGGATATAGATCTGCCGTTTATATATGCGGATTCATCAGGACCAAAGAACCTGCATATAACCATCTCAAGGGCGAAACTGGATGAACTAGCCGATCCGATAGTCCAGAAGACGGGACAAGCAATTACAAAGGCGCTTGACGACTCAAAATTAACATCGAAAGAAATAGACAAGATAATTCTCATAGGTGGAACCACTAGGATGCCGCTCGTGCAGAAATTTGTTGAAAGGATTATCGGAAAAACTCCTGAGAGGGGAATTGACCCAATGGAGTGTGTAGCAGTTGGAGCATCAATACAGGGCGCAGTGCTTTCAGGTGAAGTAAAAGATATCCTGCTTCTAGACGTCACCCCGCTTTCACTTGGTGTCGAAACCCTTGGAGGAGTTTCCACCAAGATCATGGAAAAAAATACGACAATACCTACCAAAAGAAGCCAGATCTTTTCAACCGCATCAGATTTCCAGACAGCTGTTACAATACATATTCTACAGGGAGAAAGAGCGATGGCCGCCGATAATGTATCTCTTGGAATGTTCAATCTCGAAGGAATAGCTCCTGCACCACGGGGGGTGCCTCAGATAGAAGTAACATTCGACATAGACGCGAACGGAATACTCAACGTTACCGCAAAGGACCTAGGAACAGGTAAAGAGGGAAAAATAACGATAACAGCTTCGACTAAACTTTCAAAAGAAACTAAGGAAAAGATGGTGAAAGAGGCTGAAGAGTTCGCTGAGCAAGACAAAAAGAAGAAAGAGGAAGTTGAAGTAAGGAACGATTCCGAAGCTCTGATCTACACGTCAGATAAGACGAAGAAGGATTTAGGAGAGAAGCTTAATCAACAGCAGAAGGATCAAATAGACAAAGCAGTTACCGAACTGAAAGAGGCTCTCGCAGGAAACGAAATTGATAAAATGAAAGAAAAGCAGGAGGGGCTAAGGAAGGTTCTGCAGGAAGTTGGGACAGTGATCTATCAACAGGCTGCTTCAGAATATGCAAAACAGCAGAAAGAACCTGAAGCGGGAACACAAACTCAGGATAAAGATAAGGATAACACCGTTGACACAAGCTATACGGTAAAATAGCTCTAGAACGTTAATAGTCCTAAGGTGGTGGCATGTCCAACAAGAAAGACTACTATGAAGTACTCGGTGTGCAACGAGGTGCTGCAAAGGACCAGATCAAAGATTCTTATAGAAAATTGGCCATGCAATACCATCCTGACAGGAACAAGTCGCCAGAGGCAGAGGAAAAGTTCAAAGAAATTTCTGAAGCCTACGCTGTTTTATCAGACGATGAAAAACGCCAACAGTACGATACATTGGGCCACACCGGATTTGATCAAAAGTACAGCACAGAAGACATCTTCAGAGGAACGGATTTCGAATCGATCCTAAGAGACATGGGTTTTGGATTCGGATTCGATAACGTATTCGATATCTTCTTCGGAAGAGGTGGTGGCTACGGAGGGTCTCCCATGAGAGGAAGAGACCTTTCAGTCGAACTCGAGGTAACACTAGATGAGGCTGCAAAAGGTGTTGAAAAGGAGTTAGAGATACCAAGAACTGAAAGGTGTGATGTATGCCATGGTACGGGTGCAAGCCCAGGCACATCGCCGAAAACCTGTCCAACGTGCAGAGGAACCGGCCAGGTTCAGAAGGTTCGCTCAAGCGGCTTTGGTCGTTTTGTTCAGATATCGGCATGCTCCACATGCAGGGGGGCAGGAAAAATAATCGAATCCCCTTGCAGGGAATGCAGAGGAACAGGCATGGCAAGGAAGATACGAAAAATTTCTGTAAGAGTACCTCCTGGGATAGATGATGGCCAACAGTTGAGGCTCGAGGGCCAAGGAGACGTGTTACCCAACGGTGGAGCATCAGGCGACTTATTTATACAGATTAAAATTGCACCCCACAAATACTTCCAAAGGGAAGGAGACAGCCTCTTATATGAGCTATCAATTAGCTTTCCCCAAGCAGCGCTGGGAACAGAGGTATCAATTCCGACAATAGATGGGAGCACGTGGATAAAGATACCAGCTGGAACACAGCCTGGAACAATGATGAAGCTGTCTGGAAAGGGCATGCCTAGACTGAATAGATACGGTCGAGGGGACCTGCTGGTTCACGTTAATGTATCTGTGCCAAAGAAACTTACTCAGCGTCAGAAAGAACTCCTTCAGGAATTAAGCGGAGAATTCGGCCAAATTGAGGAAGACAGGAAAAAAGGCTTTTTTAGATTCTTGTGAGGTACCTTTATTCCAACAGCAAGAGTGACCTTTACTGATTTAAACTGATACATCTAAAGCTTTAATATTGAAGAGAATTCAAAGCGGTTGGGGCAAAATGGTCAGAGTTGCATTGATCAAGGGGGAAAACAGATATGATAATATAAAGAAAGCGCTAGAAACTATAAGGGAAGACATCTGCAAAGACATAGAAGGAAAAAAGTCTATATTATTAAAGCCGAATCTGGTTTCATCCTATAATCAGCTTTCGGCCACCCACGTTGATACGGTGAAGGCAATTCTTGATTTTATAGAGCCTCTAGCGGGTAAACAGATCACGATAGGAGAAGGTTCAGCATATGACACTCAAACTGCTTTTAAGAACTACAGATTTAATCAGCTGCAAGGCAAGTATAACGTAAAACTTATCGATTTGAATAATGATAATTATAGAGAAGTCTATGCATTTGACAGAAACTTTACCCCAATCCCATTTGAAGTCGCCCAGACAGTTTTAGACAGCGATTACATAATTTCAGCAGCGATGCTGAAAACCCACGATAACGTAATTGTAACAATGACCATCAAGAATATGGTCGTCGGCAGCCTAGTAAACGGCAACAAACGTAAGATACATCAAGGCTACCCAGCCATCAACTTAAACCTCTATAAGCTTTCAAAGCATGTATGGCCAAAATTATCGGTTATCGACGGCTTCACAGCCATGGAGGGAAATGGACCGGAATTCGGAGAGCAGGTTGACATGAAGATCGCTATAGCAAGCAACGATCCATTAGCAGCGGACACCATCGGCGCATACGTTATGGGATTTGATCCAAATGAGATAGGGTACCTCAATTACTTGAAAAGAACAGGATTTGGGGAAGGTAACCTAGAAAGAATAGATGTCATAGGGGAAAACGTTGACAATATCAGAAGAAAGTTTAAACCTCATTCAAGCTATATGGCACAAAGAGAGTGGAAAATAAGCGAAGACCTGTTAGCGAAACTCTTATAGTCCTGCTGTTATTCGGTTAAAATAAACTCAGGAAATATTCATTCTGTATGTAGATCAATCTTATGAGAAGATTTATAAGAATATCTTCTGGAGATGCGTCGTTGACGTCATGGGTGGGACAGAGGGAACAACTTCAAAAGATGATTCTGGACACCAACACGTGGTCCTAAGCACAGAAGATTCCCTAAGTGCCCCCATTGAAGAGGTTTTCTCTAAGCTAGGGACCTCGAAGTCTGGCCTTACATCATTAGAGGCAAAAAATCGTCTTCAGACCTATGGCCTAAACGAACTGGCCAAAAAAAGGAGAAGGGCAGGCTTCATTGAGCTTCTAATTCACTTTAGAAGCCCCCTAATATTGATACTTTTAATTGCAGGCTTGATTGCAGGTCTCACTGGCGACTTGACCGACGCTACCATCATATTTTCGATAGTAGTTGTCAGCGTGGGTCTTGACGTCTATCAGGAGTCTAAAGCTGAGAATGCCGCTGAAGCTTTGAGGAAAAGGGTGGCCACAACAGCAACGGTGCTAAGAGATAACAGTAAAAAGGAAGTGAATCTATCCGATGTCGTCCCAGGTGACATAATATTCCTCTCAGCTGGAGACATGGTTCCAGCCGATGCAAGATTGATCAACGTAAAGGATCTTAATATTAATCAGTCAGCTCTAACGGGGGAGTCGATTCCAGTAGAAAAAACGGAGGCATCATTAAATGCAAAGACTGAAGAACTTACTGAATGGAATAACTATATTTTTTTGGGAACCTCTGTTGTGAGTGGAACAGCAGAAGCTGTCGTGGTTGAGACTGGGACCTCAACAGAGTTTGGGAAAATCTCAAAAAGGATTACTGCGAGGGCGCCTCCAACCGAATTTGAGAGGGGGCTTAGAAGGTTTGGCTCTATGATAATGGAAATCACCCTTTTCCTCGTCCTGTTTGTCTTTTTCATAAATGCGTTTTTCTTTACAAATAGAGGGGTGCTGGAATCCCTTCTCTTCGCTGTAGCTATAGCGGTAGGTTTGACGCCTGAACTTCTACCAATGGTTCTATCAATAAACCTTTCAAAAGGAGCAATTGAAATGTCCAAGAAAGGCGTCATTGTGAAACGTTTGGCGGCTATCCAAAACTTTGGTAATATGGATGTTCTGTGCACCGACAAGACAGGGACATTAACAGAAAACAAGTTGACACTCGAGCAACACTTGAACCTCGAAGGAAAGGAAGATGAAAAGGTTCTATTGTATCTCTTTCTGAACAGTTATTTTCAGTCGGGACTTAAAAGTCCACTTGACAATGCTATAATGAAGTACAAAGATATTGATGTTAGCAGCTACTTGAAAATTGATGAAATCCCATTCGACTTCTTTAGAAGGCGGTTGTCGGTTGTTGTTAGTAATAAGGGGCAGCGATTCTTAATCACCAAGGGTGCGCCTGAAGATATCATAAAATTTTCTAGCTATTGTGAAGTAGATGAAAAAATATTTGATCTAACAAACGAATTTCTGAGTAAAATTGAGGAAAAAAACAGGGATTTGAGCTCGAAGGGATTCAGAATACTAGGAGTCTCGTACAAAAAAATAAAAGAGGAAAAGACGAGCTACTCAATAAACGATGAAGTCGACATGGTCTTTTTGGGTTTTGCCGTGTTTCTAGACCCACCAAAAGAATCGGCTAAGGAATCTATCCAACTGTTGATCAAGAATCATGTGGAACTTAAAATTCTTACAGGTGACAACGAATTAGTTACAAAGACGGTTTGCGAACAATTAGGCTTCCCTATAAAACGAATTGTGCTCGGAAGGGAGGTTGCCGAAATGCATGATGATGCCCTCTCAAGAGTAGTTGAGGAAGCAAACATCTTTGCAAGAGTAAACCCGGAACAGAAAAACAGAATAATAAATGCCCTTAAGAATAATAAACATGTAGTCGGCTTCATAGGAGATGGAATTAACGACGCTCCCTCCTTGAAAATTTCTGATGTGAGTATATCTGTTGAGAACGCAGTAGATGTTGCAAAGGAATCCGCGGATATTATACTATTGAATAAGGACTTAAAGGTGCTTAACGAAGGAGTTTTGGAAGGGCGAAAAACCTTTGGTAACACCATGAAATATATCAACATGGCGATAAGCTCAAATTTTGGCAACATGTTCAGCGTTGCCGGTTCATCTTTCATTTTAGAGTTCTTGCCAATGCTTCCAACACAGATTCTCCTAAACAACCTTCTCTACAGTGTTTCTGAAACAACCATACCGACGGATAGTGTTGATAAAGAATACATCGAGAGACCAAAGAAACTTGATATATCTTATATCATAAGATTCATGGCGATTTTTGGCCCTGTGAGTTCTATCTTCGACTTCCTCACATTCTTCGCATTGCTGTATCTCTTCCATGCAAGCATTTCGATTCCATTTTCGATCTCACCACAGTACATCCATCAGTTTCAAACCGCATGGTTTATGGAGTCTTTTATAACACAGACCTTGGTCATCTTTTTAATTAGGACTAGAGCCCCATTCTACAGGAGCAAGCCTAGCAATCTTTTACTCTTCAGCAGTCTGACTGTCATAGCTGTAGCTCTAATAATACCATTTACACCGTTAGCCAGTCCCTTTGGATTTGCTATACCGCCGCCTGTGTTCTTCTTAGTCCTGATTATGGTGGTAGGTTCTTATCTCTTGTCGGTTGAAGTCATTAAAAGATGGTTCGTGAGACGATACTGGCATCTTCTAGAACAATCAGTTAACGGCTGAACAATTTTAAGAGCCATGCAAAACATGTTTAGAACTTTCAGGCGTTTTATCTCGACAGTTTCTCACGCTAATTTGGGTCATATAGGCAAAATTGGGTTAAGATTGTAAGGTCAAGTTTATTTATAATTAAGATATTTACAATTAAGATGCAATGAGTCTTTAAAAACATAAATGTAAATGTGCAGTTGATCAATTAGTGTTGTCAATGTTTAGCTGCTTTATCATCTTAAGGACGATGGCTGCCAAGATAGAAAAAAATAATTAAAGCAATAACTACTTTAATAATACAGTAAACTATAAATAATTTGATTATTGATATATAGGATATGACAGATAGAATAAAACAGTTCTTAGACATGTACAGTTCTAAAAATACGAAAGCATCTTATCTACTATCACTTAAACACTTCTTTAATTGCATATATGGAGAAAGCAAATTAGAAGATCAAGTTGAAAAATATTTCAGCGAAAAAAGGGATATTGAAGAAGATATTGATAAGTTTCTTCAATCTATAAGCACTAAGCCACCTAAAAGTATAAGACTTATGCTTAGTTCAGTAAAGGTATTTCTTATAGAGAATGATATAGAACTTTCTGATAAGTTCTGGAGAAGGCTAAATAATAGAGTGAAGGGAACTAGGGCCTTAACACTTGATAAAGTTCCAAGTAATGAAGAGCTTAAACAAATTCTTGCACATGTTAACGTTCAGGGGAAAGCATTATTCACAATATTAGCTAGTTCAGGGATGAGAATAGGAGAATGTCTAAAACTGAAATCTTCTGATTTAGAGGATGGAGAACCTTATAGGATAAAGGTTAAAGGAGAAAATTCTAAATCGGGAAATTCGAGAATAACTTTTATTTCAAAAGAGGCCGTTCTATTTCTAAACGAATGGATGAAAGTGAGAGAAGGCTATCTTAAATCTGCGATAGGGAAAAGCCACTTATACGCTAAAAACAAAGAAGATGAAAGAATATTTCCTTTTGAAATGCAAACAGCTTATTTTATATGGAAAAATGCTTTATTAAAATCGGGATTTATGAAAAAGGATAGTTCAACTAATAGGCTAACTATTCATCCACACGTTTTAAGAAAATTCTTTAGAACTCGACTAGGATCTATAATACCCGTTGACATAGTTGAAACTCTTATGGGACATGAAGGCTATCTTACCGAAGTTTATAGAAGATATACCTTTGAAGATCTAGGAAAGTTCTATCAGCAAGGAGAACACACTTTAACCGTTTTTGGCTCTGGAGAAGATGTTAACAAGCTAAGAGAGGAGATAAGCGAGAAAAACAAGGAACTACAAACATTAGTTAATTCTCTAGCTACTGAAAATATTAGTTTAAGAAATAGATTAGAAGTAGTGGAAAAGGAGATTTCTAAGGTTTCAGAGATAGAGAAGATAGTTAAAGAACTTCAAAAGAAAAGGCAAGGGATAAACTAAATCAAATATCCTATGTGTTATAATATATCAAAAAAATATTGTGAAGGTGTGTCTTGCTTATTCGACGAGTTTTCTAGCTTCTTCTGCAGGTACTGCGACGAGTGTCTCACTTGGGCCTATTCCTCCGCTTCTCATCGCGGCTTTCATAGCTGCTTTTTCATCAGGCGCTTCAAATATTGCGACGTAGTCGTATCTGCCTAGTGTATAATAAAATCCAAGATACTTTATTCCTTCTTTCTTTTCTATTTCACCGAGCTTCAAGCTTTCAGCAATCATTTCCTTTGTTAGCTTCTGCCTGTTCTTCCATAAACTGATAAAGATCATTTTATCACTTATGTGTTAGAAAGAACCTTCTCCCTTATAAAAGTTTTAAATCTCCACAACTAGCAACTGTCTTATTTTTTATGCTAATGACCAATTTTGACTTTTATATGAGATTTAACGTCTTTGCACATTGAAGACAGTAATATTTTCTTGGACGGCTCTTTGGGACGATTGTTTCACCTATGTTGAAACTTCTTTGGCATTTGTAACATTTTAGGCCATTTTCCTTTGCATAGTGACGATGTGAAAGAAACGATATTTTTCTTGCTGTTAATTTGATCTTTATAGTTCCTGTCATTTAGCTCAGAGATTTCGTGAAGAATGCTTTATCGCTGTACTTATACTTATAATGGTAGTTCTATTTTTTATTCAACTAAAAAATATCCTAAGTTGTTGGCAACACTAAGTTTATGATAAGCAATTTATATAGGAAAAAAGCACATATGAAATCCGTTATTAGCATTGTTTCTATTAGACTAGGAACCATTGAAATTGAAAGACCACTTAATACCGCTAGTATGGCGACCATTGAGAGCAGGATTGATGTTTTCCTTTTATCTATCACTTTTCACTCCACTCCTTGTGTATTTGAATACATTGTAAATTATTAAAAGGTTTTTCAGAATTACACCAAAATGTTAAACAAATTATACCCTAATGTTAAACAAATTATATCAAGGTACCTTATTTCAAAAATCTATCTGACTAGCCACTATTCTTTTTTAGAGCTAACTTTCTGTTTTACGATAACGTAAAATGTTATTCTATCGCTAACTCTGGCGGTGTAGTCCAATGGTCGAAAGTACTAGCGTCTATTTCAAAAGACATTATTTTATTCTTATCAAGGATGTTTTGAATGGTTAGAAATAGAGGAACATGATAGATTAAAGCATCCCTTATCTCTGGGGTTAAATCATCCCTGTTAATGGTTCTACCGACATTATTCATATTAGAATGAAGCTACGCTGGAGCACGGGATTGAGCCTGTTGGAAGGAAAAATATTGGTAGAAATCTTTATTGTTTAGCTAGATCAAGCAGAATTGTTGAAGCACCTCTAACATACTTCATGCAATTTTTTTCTCTTAACCCCATTTTTTTGAAGAGGTTCCTTCCTTCGGATGTGGAAAGGTCGCATCCTATCAGATTACGGCATTGAACATCACCGAACTCTTTCTTGAACCTTTCATAACATTCAGAACTTTTCGCCACACAAAGATCATATGCGTCTTGGTCAAGCCTATCCCTCCCATACATAAGACCTATTGCCATAATTGCACCCGTCAAGGCACCGCAGACAGACCCCCTTCTGGCGATTCCCCCTCCAAAACCGGTCGCGATTCTTGGTACGATATTGCTGCTTATTTTATTAGTTTCCATGTATCCCATCAAAACAGATTCGCAGCAGTTGTAACCTTCTTTAAAGTGTGAAACCGCTCTTTCGTCAATATCCTCCATTTCAATCATTTTTGAGAGTTTTAAGTTGTATATAAAAATATATATGAAATTTCCACAGATTTTGTAAAACTTTAATATCCTAACAGACAAAATCAGATGATATGACAGATGAAGAGCTACCTCCAGACCAGTACGAAATCACAAACCTCCTCAGGTGGAACATTGATCACCCCGGAATAATTTCATCGAATCCGAGGATCGATCTTGAAAAATGGATTCTAACAGTCGATGGAGAAGTCGAAAAACCAATTAAGCTTTCGTGGAGAGACTTCCTAAAACTTACATCAATAGAATCAAAAAGCGACTTTCACTGCGTGGAAGGATGGAGTGTCAGAAACTGTAGATGGTATGGTGTTAATTTCAAAGCATTAGTCGAACTTGTTAAACCAGCTAAGGACGCTAAATACGTGTTCTTCAAATGCTCAGATGGTTATACGACTTCATTAAACCTGGAGGAGCTGCTTAAAGACGATGTTCTCCTAGCCTACAAGCTAAATGATAAACCACTGGACGAACCCTTGGGGGGTCCACTTAGGCTTATAGTTCCGGACAAATACGCCTACAAGAGTGCGATGTGGGTGGAGAAGATAACCTTCACCAAAAAGAAGGAACTAGGATTTTGGGAGAAAAGAGGTTACAGCGACGACGCTGATGTCTGGAGTAACTCACGTCTAAGATGAATAACGTTTTAGAATCAAAAATTTAATAAACGCACTAAATATAATCTTGCTGTAGGTATAACCCTAACTTGTTTGTGGTGAATCATATATTTGTCGTTTGAGATACAGGAGCTACTTGACATAATAAAGATAATTACGCTTGTTAGACTCGCCGATGAAGAAAATTTAGATAAGGACATCCTGAAAAATCAGTTAGATAATTATTGCGAAGGCTACATCTGTGTCGAAACAAAAGACGTTGATGGAGCGTTAAATGAATTAGGTAGGGAAGGCCTTGTTATTGAACAAAATCATGCACTCAAACCGACGGAAAAGGGTATCCAGCTGGGCAAAGAATGGCAAAACCTGCTTCTGAAAAAAGAGCCGATTTTGGAGGTTGTAGCAGGTCTTACCGATGGTTCAATTGCGAGCTTAGTGGTCATACTTTCTACACTTCTTGCAGGACTGACGACTGTTACAGCAGCGTTTGCGGCAGTCCTGAGTTTGACGTCAGTAGCGATAACCAACTTTTCAAGCTTTCTTCTAGGCGGTAGAACAGAGGATATCGCAGACCTTTTAACTCTCAAGAATCTGATGGACTACAGCCTCAGTGACATACCAGACAAGATCGAAAGAGAAAAATCGCTTAAATTGCTCGAACATATGTTTAAACTGCTGAACAAAGGGAGGAGAAGGACGAACCTGTTCGCCGCCGTAATTTCAGGAATAACCACCTTTGTTGCTGGCCTAGTACCTATAGTCACTTTTCTCACATTGCCTAAGCCATTTAATCTGATCATATCGCTGGGAGTTGTTATTGCTATAGCGGGCGTCTTCCTAGTCAGATATAGGTCACATAGGGCTAAGATTCATTGGGGGATAACACTGATCGAGACAATAGTTATAATTGCAGTTGCAGTTGTTGTGTCACTGCTTATAGGACACGGGTTCTAAAGACAAAATAAATAGATAAATATTGGTAAATTTTTCAAAAATCAATGATAGCATGATAGAAGTCAAGGAGCTAAAAGCAGATATGGAGCCCCTTTTCTACGAACATATTTTGAATGATGTACCTAACTATTTTTTTTCATACTAGATTGGAAGTATAACCGGCAAGATACAAAAATATTGATAGCACGGGAAAATAGAAAAATCAAGGGAATGATGTTAGTTTTTAAGAATCAAATCATCTCAATAAGGGGAAGTTTGGACGCAGCCGAACCATTATTGGACAGAATTGACTTGGACGATGTTGAAGCAAACTGCTGCGAAGAACACAAATTGATACTGCTTAAGAAATACGAACCTACGATGGAGCATAAGATGACGTTGATGAAGCTTGAAAAGGTAGCCGACGGTGTCCGCCCAAAATATCCTTTAACGAAGCTGGGCACAGATGATGCAGAGGAGACAACGAAAATTATAAGGGAATCTTTGCCAATTCATTGGAGCCAGGTTACAACAGAGGAAATATATTCAAGAATAAATGAAGGCGACCCATGCTATTGCATTAAAGAAGACTGCAGAATAGTTTCTATCGCGTTGGCAAGAGAAAAGGACTTCGGGGAAACGATCGGTATAGTAGGGTCAATAAATACAGTGGCAACAATCAAGGACTACAGGAACAGAGGATATGCCACATCGATGGTTTCCCAGTTATCAAGAAAGCTTCTTGAAAGATCAAAATACGTGCTACTATTCGTATTAAGCGATAACATTCCAGCTTTTAAGGCATACTCTAGAGTCGGGTTTAAACCCGTAAGAAGCTATTATTTTATGAGGGGACATAAGATAATGGGCTAAGACGAACTTGGGACGCTTAGGTCTACTTCCTTTCCGCTTCTACCATCAACCCAGACTAACCTTTTTTTATCTTCTAAAGCCAATTCAACCCTGTACACTGGATAGAGGAAAGGCTTGAACTCTAGAAGATCGGAGCCTGAAAAAAGACCTCTGATAGCTTCACGAACTTCAGCTTCTTTTAATTTAACGCTTACAACTTCAGCTTTCTGTGTGCTAATGTTTTCCAGAATCAACGGTTTCTCTTCTAAGTCGATCTTAGGTAATTCTACTATACGACGGTACCGTCTTAATCTACCATCCTTGTAGGAGCTGATGAGCCTCTTATTTTCTAAGAACTTCAGCAGACTACGCATTATGGACTCTGAAACTTTCAATTCACCTAATATATCAATCAACGTGGAATCTTTATCTGGACTAAGCAACTTCAAAACCTCGATATGTTGTCGGCTCAAGCCGATGAGCTGTTCAATTCCGTCCTTGAAAATTAAACCATCTTTGAGCTCAACATATCTTCCGGTTACACCATCTGATATAAAGAACCTGTTCTCAAACCTTTTTCTAAGCAACCCAGTTCTAATACTAACAGTCAGCTGGATCAGAGGGTTAAAGATCAGCTGAACACTGGAAACCTCTTCCTGTTCTCCGAAAAAGATAAACCGCTTTTCCTTCTTGATAACAGAAGGCACATCGTTTAAGCCTATCAGTGGAGGCAGCCCGAGAAAGTTCTTCTCTGTTTTTAGGTTGCGAAGTTTTATGAGAACTTCCTCAGAGTGTTGGATGACACGATCCTTAAGTTTTGGGGTTATTCCCCCATGTGATGTTTCCCTTAACCTGATTTTGACAGAAACTGGAGTGGGTGAAAAACCTCCGAGCGCGTAGAAAACGCCCGGGGGAAGGGTTGTTAGCTGTTTTGGTAGACCATATCCAAGGAAAAACTGGGCGACCGACTCTAAATCGTTCTTTATATTTAGCTTTCCTATTAGCTGATTTGAGCATTGACTCAAGACATTTTTATCTACAAGAGAGGGCCTCTGAGTGCAGAGCATAAGGCCAAGGCCACGCTTTCGTCCCCTCCTAGCCACTTCTTCAATAATCTTGAGCCGTTCTCCTGCCTGCGGAATAAACTTGTCCGCTTCTTCGAGAACTATAAGATAGGGTGTCCTTCTGACAGAAACCTCTTGAAACATTCCAGACAGAAAATCACCAACCTTCCCTTTGGGATCCTCTGCTTCTGATACATCAAGGATTAGAGGGGAAATGTCAAGAGCCTGTCCAGCCAATTCTTTGATGTTTAAGGCGCTCCAATTTAAATCGCATTTTTCGTCCTCTCCGACCCATATCATTTCATACTTTTCTTTCAGCCCAGAATACTCTCCTTCGATATCTATGAGAGCAAATGGAACTCCAGCCTTACAGAGCTCTTCACAGAAGACGCCGACGGCATAACTCTTGCCACTTCCACTGGAGCCTATTATACAGGTCCTGCCAGTTACTATTAGATCAGCGTCAACTTGGAACACTTTCTCTCCATGAAAGCCCACATTTAGTAATGGCACACGAGAGAATTGCATAAAGTTGGTAATAACTCTTTCTTCTTATAACCATCGGTAATTATTTTGTGAAAGGTAATAATTTTATACAGTTCAAATTATTACTCGTATATGATATATGTATTAGGCGTTTGCGGAAGCCCCAGAGTTGGAGGGAACACTGAAAGACTTGTGCAGGAAGCTCTGAAAGCTGTAGAAGAGGAAGGAGCTCAGACAGAGCTGGTGAGGCTCGCTGACAAAGAAATTAAACCTTGCGATGACTGTAGGTCCTGCAGGACCACAGGACAATGTCGTATAAAGGACGATTTTACTGCCGTCTATAAAAAAATGATTAAAGCGGACGGTATTATCTTATCGTCTCCAGTTTATTTTGGGTCAGCTACCCCTCAGATAAAGGCCTTAATTGACCGAGCCGGCACACTATCGAACAGTACAGGAAGGGTTTTCGAAAACAAAGTTGGCGGTGCTTTGGTAGTAGCAAGGAGAGCGGGCCAAAACTTCACATTTGCCCAGCTCCTGTTCTTCTTTCTGCATCAAGGAATGATCGTACCCGGTTCTACGTACTGGAACATCGCCTTCGGCAGGGAAAAAGGTGAAGTAGCCAAAGACGATGAGGGAATTCAGACGGCGAGAAACTTTGGAAAAAGAATGGGCTGGCTAATTAAAAAGATCAAGGCCGAATAGCCGCTGTCACTTTGCAGAGGTCACTATAGCGAAAAAGTTATACGCAATATCATGGTTGATCAAAATCGACAGATATATGAAAACAAAGATTGTAGTGGATGCAGCCGAGATACTTAAGAACCTGCCGAGGACTGGCTGGCTGCAGAACGGTGTTCCATTCTACGAGGCGGAAACAGTCGCAGAACACACCTTCGAGGTCGCAACCATCTTGACCATCTTCTCATATAAATCAGAAAAGACACTCGATAAGGAGAAGATGCTGATTATGGGCATAATACATGACCTAAGCGAATCAGTGTCAGGCGATATGCCAAAAGGGCTCACCCAAAGAATAGGCAAGGAGTCCAAGAGTAGGACGGAAAAGGGGATAATAAAAGAAATCGCGGCCGCTGGAGGACTAGCTGAATTGGAAAAAAATTTCAATGAATATGAGGAAGGGGAGAGTATCGAAGCTATACTCGTGAAGATTGCTGATAGGGTGTCAACTATAAGACAGGCGAAGATATATTATAAAAGAGGTTACGATGTAAGAAATATTGAGGAAGGATACAAAGAGGAACTGAAGAGCTTATTGCAGAAGGTACCATATAAGAAGATTAGGAAAATCGTAACCGAACTCATACAATAAATGTGTGATTCAAAAATTTTTAAGAATAACGATTATTCTTCAGTAAATAAGCGAGCCAACTCTGTTAACAGACAACGCTTCCTTAATGTCTAAGGAAATTCTCCTTCCGGTTGACATAGGTTCATTAAATATGTATGGTGTATATGGGGAGCCTTCAGGATAAAGGTTAGTGCCTGCAACGATGCGCGCAGAAACTTCAAAAACTATAAAACCTCTACTTGGATTGTAGACCGTTTCTATGCAGAAGGGCCCAATAAGTCCAGGTGGAAACAGTTTGATAGAAGCCTCGATCAATTTAGCGCCTATACCTAAGACGTCGGGTAGAAGACTCTCTCTGACGACAACAGGCTGGTTTCCTGACACCGTATAGTCAAGGTAATCGGGGATGATTTCAGGCAGTCCTCTATATATCTCATCTATGGGCTCTAGTCGTCTATCCATGCTCATCAGCTCCAAGCCACCCGTAGACAGCTTTAGCCCCCTGGATCCTGCTAGGCTATAGAAGTAATGCGGGTAGTAGCGTGTTCCAGCTATGAACTCCTGGATAAACGTTTTATCTTCAGGTTTGATCACACCCTCGCGCACCTTTCCTGCAAGTTTTTCACGGAATTCATTAAAATTCTTGACCCTAAAATAGCCCCTGCCACCCCTAGCACCGTAGACCTTAACAAAGGCGTATGTGTCGATCTTCGAAGGGTCGTCGAAAACCTTCGGAAATTGCAGTCTCGCCTCCCTGAACCATTCCAGCTGCTTCTCCCTATCGCTCTCCCACTCAAGGACTTTCCTGTTGCCGTACATTGGGACATAGAAAGAGTCTAGCAGCCTTTTAGCTCCGACATATTCTACAAATGAACCGTGAGCGATAATAATCGCATTGGAGCCAACAAGCCTCTCCTGGACTTCTACTTCTAGAACATCCCGATAATTGTCCACGACAATAAACTCATCTGGGGAAGCTTTAGGGAACGCTTTATAGAACTGTACCCTATCCTTTAGACAGATTCCTAAGGTTCTGAACCCTTCTTTCTTAGCACCATGGAAGATCTGGAGAGCGGAATGGGAACATATTGTCGCTATAGAAATCTTCTTCTGATCGTACTTGGACAGCGTCTGAAGTATTTCTTTCCTATTTATCATGTAATTATCTCCTCCAACCTGTTCCTCTTAATAGCGTAACTGATCTCCAGCATGGAGAAGTCTAGCACGGACTCGAAATTCTGTACCTTCAACTTCAGATCAGCTATCTGGGACCTGTACTTGAGTAATAATCTTCTCATTTCAGGAGATGTAGGCCCGATTCCAGGTGAGCCGGGTATGCGTGGACTAACGTCGAAGATAAAAAAATCTAACCTCTTACCCTCTGGATCTTCTGGATCATAGGCTATGGCACCTTGGAGAGCAAAAGGTCCAACAAGTCCGGGAGGATAGGCTTTCTTACAGACGGCAAGGAATTTCGACGCCGAATTATAGGCGAGAGGCTTCTGTGATTCGCGCATTGTTACGCCGAAATGGCCTATCTCCTCGTTCTTTACGTCAACCTCAAGCTCCAGCTGTTCCCGAGCGGTTAAATTGAGTATTCCCTGAAGGTTCACCTGCCTTCTGTCATCAAATCCTAAAAAGTCAAAATCCCCGAAAACATCGTCCAGAGCCCAAGCTTGAAAGTTGGCGTTAAACCTCGGCCCGAGGACAAATTCCTCTATCACAGCATCCTTTAGGTCCTCAAGGTCTATTATATTCCTGGACGAAAGTTCCCTAGCCTTCACCCAGTATTGATCAACGTTCTTAGCCGTAAAGAAGGCACGTTCAAGAGGCTTAGCCTTCTGACACACCTTCACTAAGACAAGCCTGTCTATATCGTCAGGCTTGCTAAACCTCTTAGGCGTTCTTACGCCAGCTTCCTCTAGAAGCCAGTACTGGTTCTTTGACAATTTTCTATCTTCGGTCTTGAGCATACACCTGTTGCCATAGATCGGAACTCGGAAATTGTCTTCAATATTTTTGCATCCCACGTAAACAGAAAATGATCTGTTAGGCAGAAAGATTGTGTTCAGACGACGAAGCTCATCCTGAACCTCCCTGTTCATGATATCTGAAAAGGAGTTTAAGACGATGCTATGGTCGAAGACGTGCCTGTTGAATTTTATGTAAAGGTCTTCTCTCCCTTTCTGACAGACTACTACCGTTGGAAAGCCAAAAATCTTTGCCGCAACACCGACTTCTTCTGCAGAATGTGATCCCAGAACGCCGATAGTAATCTTCTTGTTATCGTAGCTCGCTAAGGTTTTCTTTAGATCATCTATCTTTAGGACCAAGTTAACCTTCTCTTAACCGAAAATGGTTCCCTTAAGTACTATTAAGCGTTATTCCCAAACATGATTAGATATCAGCTGAGTAAAAGGTTAAAGGAATCAGCTAAGGTCCTTTATCTTTTCTATCACGTCTACCCAATTTCTAACATCTTCACCATACTTTAGATAGTTGACATAACCTACAGCTTCTCTGATTTCAGTAAGATATGTATCGTTATCATCTATGAACAAAATTTCCCTTGGCAGGATGCTGATCCCTTTCCGGCCTAAGTTCATAATTATCTTTTGCACCATAAGATACTTGTTTGGATGGGGCTCAGCAATAGGGCACACGAAATATTTATCCACATCATATAAAGAAAAAAGTTCAAAGACATTTTCTGGCTCGTTCCAACTTGCTAAAGATAAGAAAATTTTATTTTCGCTAACAAAGTCCAGGAAGGCCCTAAAACCTTGATGCAATTCAACCCTTGACCCATTCACATCTTGAGCGACATCTCGTGATATTAGCTTAATTGGGGCTATCAACGAGCTAACGCTATGATGAGTCCATATCGTCCTGTCGGCATCGATAATGACAAGCTTTATCATTTCATACCCTTACGATTTTATCTGACTTAAATCTTGTCAAAGATCCGACAAGAATTATATACACCTCATCTAGATGTAGATACTTTCATAAAGAAGGGATACAAAATGAACAAGGATCAGATAAAAGCTGTAATGTTCGACTTTGGTGACACTTTAGCATATGAACTAAAAGAAGGCTATCTAACCTACCACCTTATCTTCGAAGAGCTTGGATATGTAACTGAATTATCGGAGTTCAAAAAAAGATATGATGAAGCCCTGGAATGGATGCTGGCAGAGAGAGAAAAAGGCAGAATATGGACCGAAGAAACAAGAGCGGACTTTGTCAGCAGGATTTTAACAAGCCTGAAGTTACCATCGCCAAGCAGAGTTATTTCAAAGATAATAGAAATATATCCATACAGAGTCCAATTAAAAGCATTTGAAGATACAGAACCAACTCTATCCCAACTAAAACATAAAAAATTTAAGCTCATTATCTGTTCAAACGTATCATCAGAGAGAAATCTGAGAATTTTCCTTAAGTCAGTAAATTTGGAATCTTACTTTGACATAATTGTAGCCTCGGGAACAGTGGGGTACGAGAAGCCCAATCCAGAGATTTTCAAAATAGCCTCAAAACTATCCAATACACGACCTGAAAGAATGATCCATATAGGAGACTTATATGAATATGATTACGTGGGTGCTGAATCCGCGGGGATGCGGGCCCTCCTGATAGATAGAAATGAAAAGTATAGAGGTAAAAAAATCAATGTAATCTATAGACTGGATGATATATTCGATTACATCTGAAATGGACTAAAAGCCTAGACTTTCCCCTACGATCACAACATGATAGTCTGTAAAAGAGGGCCTTCCTTCAAGTATTAAAGTAGCTTTACATATGCTTTTCTCCGGAGGACATTCGGAACAGAAACCGTCAGTTACACAAGGAGTATCCCTGTTAAACCGCTTAGCATTCATGGGAGCAGCCACGTTCTTAATCCTCCAAATAGCCGCCTCTAAATCTTTCACTATCTTGTTCACACCTACTACTATTATTGTCCTCTTAGGTCCGAAGCTCATCGCAGCAATCCTGTTGCCACCTCCATCGATATTCACCAACTTACCATCTATTGTTACAGCATTAGCGCTGGCTAAGAGCACGTCAGAAGTTAGGGTTTCCCGTCTTGTTTCAAAGCTAGACTTGGAACTGGGTGCGTCATGAATGAGTACAGAGAATCCCTTTTTAGAGAGAAGCTGAGGTAGTTCAAGTTCACGGATTGTTAAGGAACCAGCAGTTGCAACCTTCGCGCCTTCAGGTATAAGCTCTAAAACCTTCTTAATGGCTTCTTCCCTCGTCTTTGTGTAATATGCGTTGAAACCGTTATCCTTCAAAGAGCTGACGACCCTATTAGCAACAGCTTCTTTATGCCATTCCTTTATGTTCTCTAACATACATTTTGGGAGAATATCAGGATTTTTAAGTTTTTAGAAAAAAAGCCATCTTTTTTTTACCGTGCCAAAATCTGGTTAAATGTGGTGTAATCATATTCAAAAACAGAGCACTTACCAACGGCCTACTTCACGTTGGGCGGTATATTCCTTACCATATTCAAATAATAGTAGTGTTCATATATTTATTTTTTTGTTCATTTGGTTCATAAAATTGTTCATATGATTGCGATATTGTCGCAGGACGTTTTTCTGGGGCATTTCCCAAGGGCTTTTCCCAGTGGCATGCTCGCACATTTTTAGGGTCTTAACCGATAAATGAAACATATGAACAAGCCTAGCATAATATGGCTATCATTATCCTGACGATTATGGCAGGCATAAGATCAAATTGCAAAACTGAATATCTTTGTAATCGGGTTCCCCTCCGCTTTACATTCTTAAATATAATTGTAGAATTTAGTATCAGAGAAGAAATCAACCATTTCTTAAACTGCATCGTAGAAGACAGACAACATTTAGTCACAGGTGAGCAAGCAATGGCTGCACTTGGAGTTACCCTAGCTGCAGATCTATTGTAAGGTACAGGCAAACACGTTTTGATATCATGAGTGAGTTCTTTTCTATCATCAATTCTTTAAGGGATTGTAATGCAAATTATCTTAATATCTTTAAACATAAAGATACTTAGAAAAAGAATATGAAGCCAAGAAGTAGAATCTTGGAAGCACTAATGAGGGAGGATCTGACTGCGTAGATACCGACTAGATGTTGTGACATTGAATGGAGGTTTCCACCAATTGGATTAAAGAGTTAGATTCATCTATTTCTTCTATTCTTAATCGCGTCAGGATTAAGAGTAAACTTTGGTATTTTCCCATTCAGAGCTTGTTCTATCTGTTCTTCTGTCAACACATCACTTCTGATGAAATTATCAATACTTGATGATGCAATATGTGGTGTGATTATTACATTATCAAGTGTGAACAGTGGATTATCATCTTCGGGAGGCTCCTTTTCCAAGACATCTAATCCTGCAGCAGCTATCCATTTTTCCTTTAAGGCTTTGTAGAGTGCTAGTTCATCGATTATAGGTCCTCTTGCGGCGTTTATTAGAATAGCATTCTTCTTCATTTTTTTCAACTGCTTTTCCCCGATCATGTGCTTTGTTTCATCATTGAGGAAAGTATGTATGGTGACTATGTCTGATGTCTTAAGCAGTTCCTCAAAACCTACCATTTCAACACCAAGCTGTTTCATTTTTTCCTCCTTTACATATGGATCATATGCGATAATCTTCATGTCGAGGCCTGAACATATTTTTGCGACCTTCGAGCCTATTGACCCTAGACCTATGATTCCAAGAGTTTTTCCATGGAGTTCGAAGGTATTTTTATCTGAGACATACTTTAACGCTATCTTTGACCATGTTTTCGGCTTTGTGGATCTTACAGCATCTACAAGCCCTCTGGCAAGTGCAAAAATCAAGGCCACCGTATGTTCTGCTACCGTTTCCGAATTCAAACCAGGTTGATTAGTAACAAAGATACCAAACTTTGTGGCCTCAGCCATATCTACCATATCGTAGCCAACACCATATCTTGCTATTATCTTAAGATTCTTTGCAGCCACAAAGATTTCTTTTGTATAACGTTCTCCACCTGCTATTACGGCATCTACATCTTTGATCTCTTTGATCAATTGATCTCTTGTCATATTACCTTTGTAAGGATTAGATCTTATCTCGTACTTCTTTCTGAACTTTTCTGAAAGATGCGTACCAAGGATGCCAGTTAAAGCATTTAAAATGACAGGTTTAGTCATAACAATTAGTTGATGAGACTTGATTTTAAGTCTTTCCAACTAATATACTTGTTAGGTTAAATATAAAAATTGGATAGTAAATCAAGCATACGCTTAAGGTGAGTCTAATTAATTCTTCTAGAGAGATTAGCTCGGCGTTTTATTAGAAATCACTTGCCTAACCCAAAATGCCTCTAATTGCTGTTTCTCTTGAGTTCATTATACTATAGTATTCTTTCTATCATGTACATCCCCTTTTATATTAGTTCTGTAATCTGGGTAGATGGATAAGTATGGTCAAGAAGAGAGTTTTGGTGACTGGCCTAAGTGGGGTTATCGGAGGCGCTGTACTCAAGCACCTAGGCGATAAGTACGACCTCTCAGCACTGAACCGCCGCGATGTCCCCGGAGTCCCATGCTACAGAGCCGACATTGCGGACTTGAACGCCATTAGACCAGCATTTGAAGGTAAAGACGTGGTAGTGCACCTAGCAGCAGTCTTAGGGGGCGCATCTTGGGAAGACATATTGCACACTAATATCGTCGGTTGCTATAACGTGTTCGAAGCATCCCGATTGGCAGGTGTGAAACGCATCATCTTCGCATCCAGTGGTGCAGTAGTCATGGGATACGAGAAAGACTTCCCATACGACGCTATCATAAAGGGAGAATATGACAAGGTGCCGCCAGACTGGCCAATGTTGACCGCGGAATCGCAGGTACGTCCCAACGACCTATACGGTGCCAGCAAGGTATGGGGTGAAGCCATCGGTCGCTACTACAGCGAAGTGTTCGGCATTTCGGTTATCTGCCTACGATTCGGCCGGGTCAAGGCGGATGACAAGCCTACAACTCCACGAGACTTCGTAGTATGGTGCAGTCTAAGGAACGCCGCCCAAATGGTGGACAAATGTATTGCCGCACCAGAAGACCTCCGCTTCGACATCCTTTATGTTGTTTCAAATAATCGTTGGAGACACCGGGACATAGAACATGCCCGTAAGGTGGTGGGATACTACCCTCTGGACGGCGCCGGCTCTTACGGCTAGCGTCGTGTCGATCAATAGATCCAGCGGGACACAGCAACCTCATGGAATATAAGGCTAAGATCAAAAAAAATTTAAGTCATACCTGAATAAAGTATTGTAGCGGTTTGATTTAAGATGAAAATTTCTATTAAATATTTAGGGCATGCGAGCTTTGAAATAAAGGCCGGGGATAAGACGATCTACATCGATCCCTACGAAGGAGAATATAAGGATAAAGCGGACCTAATATTGATTTCTCACTCCCATGATGACCATTGCCAGCCATCGAAGGTAAAGGATATCCGAAAAGAGGACACCTTAGTTATCGCTCCTGCCGATTGCGCCTTAAAGGTAGGTGGAAACGTAAAGTCCCTTAAAGCTGGAGAAAAGAGTTCTTTCGGAGATGTTACGGTGGAAGCCGTCGCAGCATACAACTACAAAAGGTTTAGGTCTCCTGGTAACCCATTCCATCCAAAAGGCTTCGGGGTAGGATATCTGGTAACAGTAGGGAACAAGACGATCTATCACGCGGGGGACACAGACTTCATTCCGGAGATGAAGAACCTTAGGAACATATATCTAGCGCTGCTTCCTAGCGGCGGAACCTACACCATGGACAACCCTGAGGCCGCAGAGGCTGCGTTGGCGATAAAACCAGAATTTGTCATCCCGATGCATAGGTGGAAGACGGATCCCAACGAGTTTAAGAATGATGTGGAAGCAAAATCCAAAATCAAAGTAATTATCCTTAAACCTGGAGAAGAATTTAAAGCCGAATGAAACCTTTTTTCCCAGTAAGAATTTTGCGCCAATGGGAGTGTCTTTAGACTATGACGCGTCGCAATTCATCCTTGCTGATCCTCTATGTAGCGAGTGGAGGACTTCAGACATCATTGAACATAGCCTTCCTGACCCTACCGATTTACGCTTTGGCAGTTTCAGCCTCACCATTCGAGATTGGGCTGATGGGCGCTGTCGGGGGTTTGGCGTATTCACTTATGGCACGACTTACGGGTGTCCTCTCCAACAGATACTCGAAAAGGAACTTCATCACCATAGGTGCGGCTGTTCAAGCCGTTGTTTCATTGGCCTACCCGTTTTGCGGTAACATTTCGCAGCTAATTCCCCTTAGGATAGCCCAGAGTTTGGGTCTAGCTCTCTTCTGGCCTGCAATAGAGGCCATGATCGTTGAGAGCGCTCAGAGAAATAAGGTGGATCGGGCTTTGGTGGGATACAATGTCTCCTGGGGAGCAGCTAGTATGGTAGGCTCACCGTTTGCGGGTTTCCTGATAACCGCCTTCTTTCTGACCCTTCCCTTCTACGTCTCCTCAGCCCTCGCCCTTCTGGTCTCGGTGATGCTTTTGGTTCTACGGAACAGAGCTGGTGATGACCCGCCACCGATGCAGTCGAAGGTGGACGTCGCCGTAGATAGGCCGAGTCGCTTTGTGCTGTTCCTGCCTATGGTCGCCGCCTTCGGCTACTCCTTCAACAGCGGAATCGTGAACACCCTCTTCCCAGTGTCCGCAACTCGTCTAAGTGTTCCCGCCTTCCAGATCGGCCTCCTATTCTTCCTCTCGAGCCTAGTTCAGACCCTTGTCTTCATCTTTTCGGGGAAACTGATCCGGAGATTCGGGAAGACGTCCTTCCTGATCGGCGCGGCAGCCTTCACTGTCTCCTTTGCCCTTATGGCGTTTGCTAAGGATGCCTCGGCCTTTGCACCGTCTTTCATGGGATTGGGATTTGGGCAGGGAATCCTGTACTCTTCATCACTCTATTACCTGATGACTGAGAGCAAGAAGAACAGGGGTCAGGTAACCGGAAACTTTGAAAGCACCCTCGGCTTGGCCTCTTTCCTAGGCCCTTTTGTGGGCGGAGTGGTCGCTCAGTTCGGCCCTTCATACCCTTATGTAGCTGGAGCCGTAGTGAGTTTTATTATCCTAGTTGTGCAGATATTCTTCAGGATGAGGCCCTTAGGAAAGGGTTAGGATAAATGGAAAACATGTTGTTGGCAAAGAAAATTCATATATGCTTACCAATATTAAGTAGATACAAGTTCAGGCAAGCAAGTGAATCGGGTGGGGTCCAATGCATTAACGGTGCTGGATTTGGTTCCAAAATTTTTGGTTCACGACGCCCGAGAATCTAACTATCTAAAAGCTTAAAGGTAAGACGTCGACGTGAGTAGAAGGAGGTCAGCAATGAAAATAATAAATGTTAAAGATGTAGAGGCCAAGGAAGTACAGAAGAACCCATTATTCTTGGGGGGAAAGGTACACACCCAATTTGTTCTCGAAGAAGAGCTCAAAGCCAAGAAAATCCAAGTCTCCATGGTTAAGTTTGCAGCTGGTGCCCGCAATAAACTTCACACCCACACGACTGACCAAATCCTAATCGTCACCGAAGGCAAAGGAATTGTAGCCACCAAAGACCAAGAGCATATAGTTACACCCGGCATGGTCATCTATATTCCTCCGGGTGAGGAGCACTGGCATGGAGCCACCAAAGATTCACCCTTTGCCCACCTATCAATACTCGGCCAGCCACATGAAGAGAAGATATTAGAAAAATAGTCACGTCATTTTGTTAAACTAGTTTTCCATTGCTATATATCAGCTGACTTTTCCATTTTCGTGACATTCTTATTGATACTTAATCAGGTCGCTCATGTGCGCGTATCCCCAGTTATCGAGCTGGTCGATAATCGGTATCAGGGATTTCCCCGTTTCCGTAAGCGAATACTCCACTTTCGGAGGGACCTGCGTGTAAACCTTTCTGGTGACAAGACCATCTTCCTCAAGTTGGCGAAGCTGCTTTGTAAGCATCCTCTGGGTGATTCTGGGCTGCACCCTATTGAGCAACTGGCTAAAACGTAGCGTCTCAAACCTTAGCTGATATACCACCAATGGTTTCCACTTGCCTCCAATCACGTCCAGTGTAGCATTGATTCCCCAGCTATACTTGTACTTTTTAGGAGCAGTGTCCATTAGTATCAATCCTGTAAGTATGTACCATTTGGGTGCGTACGCCTTATATATGTATGTTATTATTGCATACCTTCATATTGGAAGGATGATTTATATGAAGTACAGAAAATTAGGAAACAACGGTCTTGAGGTTTCTGCCATTGGATTAGGTTGCATGAGAATGAGTTATCATTCGCCGCCAGACAAGAAAGAGATGATTAAACTGATTCGTTCAGCTGTTGAACGTGGCGTTACTTTCTTTGATACCGCTGAGGTCTACGGCCCATTCACGAACGAGGAGCTAGTAGGCGAAGCGCTCGCTCCCTACCGAGACAAAGTGGTCATTGCCACCAAGTTCGGCCATAATATTAAAGACGGAAAAGATGCCGGTATGGACAGTCGTCCGGAGCACATCAGGCAAGCGGTTGAAGGCTCGCTTAAGCGACTCAGAATTGAAACCATCGACCTGCTTTATCAGCATCGTGTTGATCCCAATGTGCCTATCGAGGAGGTGGCCGGAGCAGTAAAAGAACTGATTCAGGAAGGTAAGGTTAAGCATTGGGGGCTTTCTGAAGCAGGAGTAAAGACAATCCGTCGTGCAAACAAAGTTCAGCCGCTCACCGCAGTCCAGAGCGAATACTCAATGTGGTGGAGACGCCCTGAAGAAGAGCTGCTACCTACACTTGAGGAACTCGGAATTGGCTTCGTTCCGTTCAGCCCATTGGGTAAGGGATTCCTTACTGGACGATTTGACAAACATTCAAAATTCGACAGCTCCGACTTACGCAGCAAAATCCCTCGTTTTACTCCGGAGAATCTCGATGCAAATCAGGTCATTGTCGATTTAATTAAAAAGGTCGCAGCAGAGAAAAATGCAACACCGGCCCAAATTGCACTCGCATGGTTGCTTGCCCAAAAGCCATGGATTGTTCCGATACCCGGCATACGGAAATCAGAGGAGCACCTCGTTGAAAATTTGGGAGCAGTGAACATTGAACTGGCACCCGAAGAATTACGTGATATAAATTCCGCACTCTTGAAGATTACCATTGTGGGAGATCGGTATCCGGAGGAACAGGAAAAAAGGACGGGCCTTTAACAGCAACTATTACCTAAATAAATAAAAAATAAAAGAGAAGGTACACACGATGAAGAAAAGTGATAATACCTCAGGCACAAAAGAAAACAATATCCTTGTGGCTTATTTTTCCCATTCTGGCAACACGGGAGTCATTGCCAAACAAATACATGATAACGTCGGCGGCGATATCTTTGAAATTGTAGCCGTAGATCCCTATCCCTGCGACTACGATGAGGTTGTGGAGCAGGCAGGGAAGGAACTTAGAGAGCAGTACAGACCTAAACTTAAAACAAAAGTTGAGAACATGGAAGCGTACAATGTGGTTTTCGTTGGCTATCCTAACTGGTGGGGTACGATACCCATGCCGGTTGCAGCATTTTTATCAGGGTACGATTTCTCCGGAAAAACCATTGCACCGTTTTGCACCAACGAGGGAAGCGGTCTGGGGCGAAGTGTTAAGAATATCAAAGAACTTTGCCCGCAGTCAACTATTCTCGACGGTCTTGCAGTATGGGGCAGCGCCGTCAGAAAAGCGCAGAATGAGATATCCAAGTGGCTGCATGAACTTGGTATAATAAAGCAAAACAGGTGAATGGAAAATGTTGTACAGAAAAATCCCTAAGAATGGAGACGAACTTTCTATACTTGGATTCGGATGTATGCGCCTCCCCGTGAAAAATGATGGTTCTATAGACGAAGAAAGAGCCACTAAGCAGGTACGCTATGCAATCGACAAAGGATTAAACTATGTTGATACGGCCTGGCCCTATCATAAGGAACAGAGCGAGCTTTTTTTAGGTCGTGCTCTTGCTGACGGATACCGCGAGAAAGTTAAACTCGCAACAAAACTTCCCAGTTGGACGGTGAAAAGCCGAGAGGATATGGACCGTTTCTTGAATTTTCAGCTGGAAAAGCTCAACACCGATCATATCGACTATTACCTCCTCCACGCTCTCGTCGGTGAACTGTGGGACAATGTTGAAAAGCTTGGTGTAGCTGATTTCCTTGACAAAGCCAAAGCTGACGGCCGCATAATTAACGCAGGTTTTTCCTTCCACGGCTCGGGAAAGGAGTTCAAACGAATAGTGGACGCCTACGACTGGGACTTTTGTCAGATCCAATACAACTTCCTAGACGAAAAGAACCAGGCAGGCACCGAGGGTTTGAAATATGCAGCTTCAAAAGGCCTTGGTGTAATCATTATGGAGCCCCTTCGTGGAGGGAAACTCGCAAGCCCCGTGCCACCTGCTGTGGAAGAGATCTGGGATGAGGCTCCGACGAAAAGGACCCCTGCAGAATGGGCTCTTCGCTGGGTATGGAACCATCCAGAGGTCATAGTTGTCCTCTCCGGGATGAATAATGAAAAACATATTAAAGAAAATCTTACAGTGGCCGACAAAGCATACCCAAATTCTCTGACTGAAGCTGAACTGCAGCTGGCAAAAAAAGTAGAGCGGAAGTACCGTGAACTGATGAAAGTAGGCTGTACGGGCTGCAGATACTGTATGCCCTGTCCAGGAGGCGTGAATATTCCATTCTGTTTCGAAGAATACAACAACCTGCATATGTCGAACAATGCAGACGAAGTAAAGTTCCACTATGCTGCAAGATTGGGTGGTGTCCTATCCGTTGGAGAGCCCGAATTCGCATCTCGGTGCTTAAAATGTGGAAAGTGCCTTGAAAAATGTCCCCAGCACATTGATGTACCAACAATTCTCGAATCTGTTGTAGAAGAACTGGAAGGACCTGATCTGGAGAAGAGAGTTGCCAAAGCAAAATAGACATATCAGAGGACTTAAAAGCAAGAATGACTCGAAGTGCCGAATATAGCAGGCAGATGAGAATTTAGCATTGAGGAGTTAAAGTAACTATTGAAGTCTATTCGAAAAAATCAGCGAAGAAACTTAAGTCTTTTTAGAGAAAGGCTCGCAAGATCAAGTTAACATTGATATATGAACAATTCTTATAGGTTTTGTGATGGTCTGAATTGAAGATTTCAGTAGAAAATGTCACATTCCAAAGCAACGGGAACGTGATACAGGGTCGAATTTATAGACCTGAAAAGCTTGATAAGAAAGCTCCCGGTGTCATAATGTGCCACGGCTTCCCGGGGCATACTAAAAGCACAGATCTTGCCGAAGAATTGGCATTAAACGGTTACATAGCCTTCATATTTTTTTATCAAGGTGCATGGGGGAGCGGTGGTAAATATAGTCTAACCAAGTTGGAGGTAAATACCCATGATGCGATAGAATATTTGCTATCAACACCCTCCGTTGACCCAGATAGACTAGCTATGATAGGCCATTCCATGGGAGCTGTCCCCGTATCTAAGACCATAAGCTTAGATAAAAGAATAAAGACCGTTGTCCTTCTTAGCCCAGGAGCCAACTTTAGGAAGTTTACTTCATCTAGTAGTAGGATAAAGAATGTTAACCATCTCTTTCTAATGGGGAAGGGACTTCTGTCTGGGCTTAATATTAAAGATCTACAGTTGGACTTAAACTGGGTCTACAAAAATAGTAACCCCCTAGATTCTATAAAGAAGTCATCTGTCCCGGTTCTTGTAATAGTTGGATCAAAAGACACCCTCACGCCTCCCAGCAGCTGTAGACGTCTATACAATGCGGCAAATGAACCGAAAGAATTCAAAGTAATAGAAGGGGCTGATCATTATTTTTCGAGACACAGATATCTTGTCATCGATTACACAATTGAATGGCTTGGGAAACATCTTTGAAATTGGGTAAAAACAAGCCGTTTAGAAAAAGGGGTTTATAACACTAAAAATACTACAAGGCCTATTCCACTAATGGAAGCCACGTGCCAGCAACGATCCCTGACCAAGCGATTTCTTGTTGTACCAATTAAGAAAGACATTATTGCATTTACATATTTATGCTTTGAACAAATTACAATTGCTAGATCGGATTAAAAGGAAAAGGGGGATGTATAACCCCCACATCATTCTTTTGTGTCATTCTCTATTCCCTAACTCGAATCCATGCTTCTTCCCTTCGCTGAATAATTGGTGAAAAAGCCTGAACGCTCCGAACTTTTCATACAAGGAGCTGATTACTTCCACTACTTTTTGAAGAGATTCAAAGTTGTTGTTTAACCTCCTCAAGAATTTCTCTTCTCTTAAGATTACTCTTGACATGACTTTGTCAAGCGCTATCGCTTTGTATTTCTTCGGCCTTTCAGTGATGACTTGCTCAACGAAACCCTTTTCGGTCAGTCTGTCCAAGACTTCGTACGCCTTACTCTGCGGGACGTAGGATTTTTTTGCCAAAGCTCCAACCTTGGCTTCGCCGAGAGTGAGTAGAACAAAGTACGTTCTTTAAATAAGTTTAAATTTATATCATAAATTGGCTCTATTTTTGGGGATAAATGCGTTCATAAAGAGTACGTTTCAGGTTTTTCGGAGTTATGTCTTTTGGTCTGGGAGTCATTTCGACAGCTTTCTTCCACGCTTCACTAGTCAGAACATTGGATTTATCCAATTCATAAATGGCCGTATATTTAGGTGTACCCTCCAAAGAGGTGTAGCGATAGGCACTTATAACTCCTGGCACTTTTAATAAAGCTGGAATGTGCTCTTTGTTATACCATTCATTAAACTGTTTTTCCTTCTCTGTATCTACATCCATATTAACTACATACAAATACTTAGCCAACTTGTCCATAATTTCCACTGTGTTTTATTAGTCATAAGATAGTTAAAAGGTTTTTGTGTTTGGGGATAAACTTTAACTGTGCTTTGTCAAGAAATATATCCAAAAAGTCTGATCAAAGTCGCTTTCAAACCAAGTCTGTCCTCGATCTTTCCCTTGGATATATACAACAAGTTGTAAGATTCCTTAGAACCAATTGAAACAGAGTGTATAAATACGAATCTGCATTAAATTTTAATAGCATCTTATTGATTGAATAGATTTAT
>Ga0187889_10000086_pt1 | contig 99590 bp, 88 predicted proteins | sample June2016WEW_7_10_2_FD_132992 | JGI IMG/M metagenome (GOLD analysis project Ga0187889, IMG submission 132992) | Peatland microbial communities from SPRUCE experiment site at the Marcell Experimental Forest, Minnesota, USA - June2016WEW_7_100 | ecosystem: Environmental > Terrestrial > Soil >... | reverse complement strand
TTGCAGAGTCGCTCGATCGGCATCGCTGACAGTCAGAGGAGGAGCAGGACGGAATGGCATGGTGAGAATCGTAGCTGCCATCGCACTAAGACGCTAGCTACTTGCGCAACGAGACACTAGAGGCCAAGAAGGGCATGGGCAAGGTCGCCGTCGGCGACGTGATAGAAGTCTGGTCCAGCGACCCGGTCACCAAGACCGACATGGGGGCCTGGGCCGGCAAGGTCGGCCATGAGTTCCTCGGCGTCATCGAGGCGGATGGCTACGACCGGGTCTTCCTTCGCCGCGGCAAGTAAACCCTCCTCCATCGGATCGGCCGGCGGCCCCCTCGCCCGGCCGGATTGAGCGTCTCAGGAGCACTGGACGGATGACTGCGCTCGCGGCCCCTGTCGAAGAGAAGGCCAACGCGGCCGCTCCGCGGATCCTGGTCTTCTCCACCAACAACATCTCGGATCCCGGCATAGACCTGGCCGGGAGTTCCCACCTCCACTATTCGCCCGGAGTGCGAGTCATCAGCATGCCGTGCACCAGCGGCATCCGCCCATCCTGGATCCTCCACGCCATCCAGCAAGGCTTCGAAGGCGTCTTCATCGCATCGGACGGCGACGAGTGCGCCCTCCTGCCCGACTGCGCCAAGCGCGCCTCGCGCATCGTTTCGGAGGCTCAGGCACTCCTGAAGCAAGAAGGCCTGGCGCCACAGCGCCTCAAGATGGCCGCCATCTGTTCGGTCTGCGCGGAGAACTTCGCCAAGCACATGAACCAGTTCTCCGAGGCCTTGATCGCGATGCGATCCGCGGGAGCAAAGTCATGACGAACTACGACGCCCTGGTAGTGGGCAGCGGCATCGCCGGCATGGAGTCGGCCCTCAAGCTCGGTGACATGGGCTACAAGGTCCTGCTCGTCGAGAAGGAGGCCAGCGTCGGCGGCAGGATGATCCTGCTGTCCAAGGTCTTCCCCACCCTGGACTGCGCGAGCTGCATCTCCACGCCCAAGATGGCGGCCTCGATCCACCACCCGAACGTGACCGCCATGACGTACACGGAAGTGGACAAGATAACGCGCGGCGAAGACGGCGTGATCAGGGCGACCATCCGCCAGAAGCCCAGGTTCGTCGACGAGGTGACCTGCACCGGCTGCCAGCTCTGCGAGAAAGCCTGCACCGTGGCCGTGCCCGACCAGTTCAATTACGACCTGGTCGCCCGCCGCGCCGCCTACATCGCCTTCCCCCAGGCCGTGCCCAAGAAAGCCGTCATCGAGCGCGAGGGCTCGTCGCCCTGCACGTACGCCTGCCCGGCGGGGATCGAGGCGCACGGGTACGTCTCGCTCGTCCGCGGCGGCGAGTACGAGAAGGCCCACCGACTGGTCCTCGACGCGACGCCGCTGGTCGGCACTCTCGGGCGCGCCTGCTATGCACCCTGCGAGGGCGAGTGCACCCGCGGCTCGCTCGAGGGAACGCTCCCGATCCGCCGGATCAAGCGCTTCATCTCCGACCAGCACAACGCCTCGGACAACGAGCTCGGAATCGAGGTCGCCCCGCCGAACGGCAAGAAAGTGGCGATCGTCGGCAGCGGGCCCACCGGCCTGACCGCGGCCTGGCAGCTCGCCCGACGCGGCTACGCGGTGAAGATCTTCGAGGCCGCCCCGGAGCCCGGGGGCTTCCTGCGCCTGGCCATCCCGTCGTACCGTCTCCCGGTCGAGACAGTGGAACGCGACATCCAGAACGTCCGCGACCTCGGCGTAGAGATCGTCGTCAACACGCCGATCCGCGATTTGGCCGCCCTCAAGGCCGATGGCTACGACGCGGTCCTGGTCGCCATCGGCACACCGCGCTCATCCGGTCTGGGCGTGCCGGGTGAGGACCGGCTCGGCGTACTCGGGGCGACGGACTTCTTGCGCAAGGTCAAGCTCGGCGAGAAGGTCGACTTCAGCGGCAAGCGCGTGGTGGTGGTCGGCGGCGGCAACGTCGCCATGGACGCCGCCCGCGTCTCGCGCCGCCTCGGCGCCGCCAGCGTGACGATCGCCTACCGGCGCACCCGCGCCGAGCTCCCGGCCCATCACGTCGAGGCCGACGATGCCGAGCAGGAGGGCGTGGGCTTCACGTTCCTCGCCGCCCCGGCGGAAGTCACCGGCGACGCGAGCGGCGCAGTCAACGGCCTCAAGTGCACCAAGATGCGGCTCGGCGAGCCGGACGCATCCGGCCGACGCCGCCCGGAGCCGATCCCAGGCAGCGAATTCGTCATCGCGGCCGACATGATCATCGCCGCCATCGGACTCTCGGCGGAGGCCGGCGCGTTCGCCGACACGCTGGAGAGCAACAGGAGCGGCACCCTGGTCGCCCGCGAGGGGACGCTCGAGACGGTGGTCCCGGGCATCTTCGCGGCCGGGGACGTCGTTAACGGCGCCACCGACATCACGAGAGCCGTCGGCGAGGGCCGGCGCTCCGCCCACATGATCGACCGCTGGCTCAGCGGCCTCCCGCTCGAAGGCTTCGACCTGCGCCTGCCGGCCGTCGACAAGAAGAAGGTCCTGGCCCGCCAGAGCGAGTACACCCCTCGCCCCGCAGCCTCCAACGGGACGGCGCTGGTGGCGACCCCGACCGACTTCCGCGAGGTCGAGGCACCGCTCAACGAGGAGGAGGCCCGCTCCGCAGCGGTCCGCTGCCTCGATTGCGCCGTCTGCTCCGGCTGCCACGAGTGCGTGAACGTCTGCCCGGTGGACGGCTGCATCGACCTGCATGCCCGCGAGAAGGTCACGGAGATCGAGGCGGGGGCGGTTGTCGTGGCCACGGGCTACAAGCTCTTCGTGGCCGACGCGAAGCCGGAGTACGGCTTTGGCAAGTTCAAGAACGTGATCACGGGTACCCAGATGGATCGCCTGCTGGCGCCGACCCGGCCCTTCAACACGATTTTGCGGCCCGGCGACGGCAAGGTGCCGGAACGGATCGCGTACATCCTCTGCACCGGTTCGCGCGACGAGACGGTCGGCAACCCGCTCTGCTCGCGGTTCTGCTGCATGTACTCGATCAAGCAGAACCAGCTCGTCATGGGCGCCCTGCCTCTCGCCGAGGTCACGGTCCATTACATGGACATCAGGGCTCCGGGCAAACGCTACGACGAGTTCTACGAAGGCGCCAAGTCGATGGGCGCAACCTACGTGAAGGGCCGCGTCGCCAGGATCACAGAGAAGCCCGGCGGCAACCTGATCCTGCGCTACGAGGACATCGAGCACGGCGGGGCGCTGGTCGAGGCCGAGTACGACATGGTCGTCCTGGCGGTCGGCGTCCAGCCGAACCGAGAGGTCGAGATGCTCTTCGAGGACGGGGCCCTCGAGCTCAGCGACTACCACTACGTGCTGGAGCCGGACGAGGACCTGAATCCGGGCCGCACCAGCATTCCTGGCGTGTTCGTCGCCGGCACGGCGTCGGGCGCAAAGGACATCGCGGACTCCATCCTCCACGCAGGCGCCGCGGTCGCTCAGGTCGCCGCCCATCTCGAAAGCGTGGCGGCGGCCGCCAGAGACCGGGAGACGCAGGCGACGAAGGTGCCGGCATGAGCGAGCAGCAGGATCAGAAGGCCGGCTCCGGCAAGCTGCCGCAGTTCTCTTGGAAAGACCCGGCGAAGGCGGCCGAAGCCGGCGCGCCGGCCCACCAGGGCGACGCGAAGACGGTTCTCGACGCGGCCCTGCCGGATCCCAAGGCGCGCCGCATCGGCGTCTACGTCTGCCACTGCGGCGGCAACATCTCGGACTACGTCGACGTCGAGGCCGTCGTCCGCGCGGTCAAGGACGAGCCCGGCGTGGTCGTAGCCAGGACGACCATTTTCGCCTGCGCAGATGCCAGCCAGTCGGAGATGGAGGCCGACATCGAGGAGCAGAACCTGGACGGCCTCGTGGTCGCCTCCTGCTCGCCGAAGCTGCACGTCGTGACGTTCCGCGGCGTGGCCAGGCGGGCTGGCCTCAACCCGTACGAGTACAACCAGGCCAACATCCGCGAGCAGTGCTCGTGGACACACACCGACGATCATGAGGGCGCCACGGCCAAGGCCATCGGCCTGGTGAAGGGCGTCATCGGGCGGACGCGCGAGAGCGCGCCGCTCGAGCCGATCGTCGTCGAGACCACGCAGAAGGCCCTCATCATCGGCGGCGGGATCGCCGGCCTCCGCGCCGCGATCGGCCTGGCAGACGTGGGGCTCGGCGTCTTCCTGATCGAGCGCGAGGCCGAGCTGGGCGGCTGGGTCGGCCGCTTCGGCCCGATCTTCCCCCACGATCGCAACGGTCGCGAGCTGATCGCGAACCTGGTGGCCGAGGTGAAGAAACGCCCCTCGATCAACGTCTTCACCGAAGCCGAGATGGTCGGCAAGTCCGGCTCCTTCGGCAACTACAAGGTCGACATCCGGATCGCCGGCGACACCCTTCAGACGATCCCGGTCGAGGTCGGCTCGATCGTCGTCGCCACGGGCTTCGATAACTACCAGCCAGAGGAGGGCGAATTCGGCTACGGCAACGAGGCCGTGCTCACGCTGCCCGAGTTCAAGGAGATGGTGGACGCGGCCACCGGACCGCTCCAGTACAAGGGGCGCCGGGTCCGCAGCCTTGCCTACGTCTACTGTGTCGGCAGCCGAGGCCAGGGCGGAAACGACTACTGCTCCCGCTTCTGCTGCACGTCCACCGCGCATGTCTCGATCGCGGTGAGCAAGCTCGATTCGGCCCTCCGCCAGTACCACCTGTATCGCGACATCCGCACCTACGGCACGTTCGAGCTGCTGTACACGGAAGCGCGCAAGCAGGGTGCCATCTACGTCAAGTACCCCGACGACGCTCCTCCGGTCGTCTCGACCGAGGCTTCGGGCACGCCGCTGATCGGCGTCCGCGACCTGCTTTCGGGCGGCGAGGATCTCGAGATCCCCGTGGACCTGGTGGTCCTGGTCACGGGGATGGTCCCGCGCAGGAACGAGGAGCTGGTCTCGCTGCTGAAGCTCCCGATCGGCAAGGACGGGTTCTTCAACGAGATCCACCCGAAGCTTCGCCCGGTCGAGACTATGGTCGACGGCGTGCTGATCGCCGGCGCCTGCCAGGGGCCCAAGAGCTCCGCCGAAAGCGTGGCCTCGGGGCTCGCGGCCGTGACCCAGAGCGCGTCGGTCCTCAAGAAGGGCTTCGCCGAGCTCGACCCGCTCGTCGCCACGGTCGACCCGGACGCGTGCACCTGGTGCGGTAAGTGCCTGGACGCCTGTCCGTATGGCGCGATCGAGCAACTCTCCCTGAACGGTCGAGAGATCGCGTCCATCAGCGAGACCGGCTGCAAGGGCTGCGGCGGCTGCGTCCCGGTCTGCCCGGTTGGTGCCATCGACCTGCTCGGCTATACCAACGCCCAGATCCTGGCCGAGATCGATGGGATGCTCGAGGAGGCGATCGCATGAACGCCCAGCGTGATTATCGAGAGGTCATCCGCGAGGAGCCGTACATGCGGAGCCGGATCCTCGCGTTCTGCGCCGAGGAGGCGCACACGGTCCCCGAGATCGCCGAGGCCCTGGGCCGGCCCAGCCACGAGGCGATGTTCTGGGTCATGGGCATGAGGCGCTACGGCTGGATGCGCGAGCTCAAGGATCCAACGCCGGAAGGCTATTTCAAATACCAGGCCGTACCTGCGGAGTCACGGGCATGACCGCACGAGTCGATCACAACCTCTACCCCGAACTGAAGCGCTTCGGCGCCACCGACATCTCGGCCTGCTACAACTGCGGCGTCTGCTCGGCGATCTGCCCCCTGTCGGCGGACGGCGCGTCGTTCCCGCGGCGGATGTCCCGCTACGCCCAGCTCGGGTTGCGCGAGCAGCTTCTCTCGAGCCCCGAGCTGTGGTCGTGCTACGGCTGCTCCGAATGTACCGAATCATGCCCGACCCAGGCGGACCCGGCCTCGTTCATGGCCGCCGCAAGACGCTACGCGGTCGCGAGCTACGACCGGACCCACATCGCCTATCTGCTGGCAACGTCCCGGCTGTTCGCCGGGGTCTTCGTGGTCGCCCTTGTAGGTCTGCTCGCCGCCTTCATGTACTCGGTCCATCAACCCGCGGACGCCTCCACTCTCGCCTTCTTCCAGTTCATCCCGTCGGACTTCGTCCACAATCTCGGCATCGTCGTCATGGCCGTGATGGGAGTTACGGCCCTGGCCGGCCTGTTCGAGATGATCAGGCGGGTGCTGCGCGGCCCGAGGCCCGGCGCCACCGGAGCCACCTTCCGCAAGGCCGCCGACGCGGCTGTTTACGCCGTGGGCACCGAGTCGCTTGCGCAGGCGCGCTTCCGCAAGGACTGCGCCGACGCCACCGAAACGCGGCCGTGGTACTCCCAGCGCTGGTTCATCCATTTCGCCACGATGTGGGGATTCCTGGGGCTTCTAGGCGCGACGATATCCGACTACGGCCTGGAACTGCTGGGCGTGAAAGCAGTCGGCGCGCCGGTGCCCATCTGGTACCCGGTACGCCTCCTGGGAACCCTGGCCGGCGCTGCGCTGATCTACGGAACGACCGTCATGATCGTCAGGCGTCTGCGCAAGAGTGATCGCTCCAGCCTCCATTCGACCACGTCCGACTGGATCTTCCTGAGCATGCTCTGGGTGGCCGGAGTGTCCGGTTTCGCGCTCGAACTCGGGCTGTACCTGCCGCAGACTCCCGCCTGGGGCTACCCGATGTTCCTCGTCCACGTCGGCGTGGCGATGGCCCTCGTCCTCCTGGTGCCATTCGGCAAGTTCGCCCACGTCTTCTACCGGCCGGTCGCCCTGTTCGCCATCAGGCTGCGGGGCTAGCCACCAACGGACGCCCCCAGTCCACGCTCAACGTCGTAATCTCAGACCGCCGCATAGACCGCGACCAATGCCCCGGCCACAGCCGATTGCGACAAACGGAGGAGCCGGCCAATGAGCCGTAGAAGATCCGCCGCCAGGACCGAACTCCGCTCACAGCGGCAGACCACGATCTCAAGCTCATCGAAGCCGGCCCTCGCCGCCGACAGGCGGACACAGATCGGCGTCCTCATCGTCGTTATCGTGCTGGCGGTCGGAGTCGTGATCGGTGCCGATCTCGTCTTCGGCGCCATAGCCGGTGGGGGCGGCGCAGGCCCGTCCACGACTCCGGTCGCAACGTCAAGTCAGATCGGGGTGACGGGCCAGGGGGTGGGCGGCCATTTGACGAACGTCAGCCCTGATCAGCTGGCCCAGATGCTCACGCACAAGGACTTCACGCTCGTCAACGTGAAGACGCCTTACGTCGGCGAGATCGACGGGACGGACCTGTACATTCCCTACGACCAGCTGGCCGCGCGCGCGAGCGAGCTGCCATCGGACAAGTCGGCCAAGATTCTCGTCTACTGCCGAAGCGGCGTGGAAAGCCGACAGGCCGCGCAGACGCTCCTGGACCTCGGCTACACGAACGTCTGGAACCTCGACGGCGGCATGAACGCCTGGCAGGCGTCCGGGCGGACCCTGGTCCAGAAGAACCGATAGCGGGCCGGGCATGGCCGAGTCGCCCGTCCTGTCGACCTACCGCGAGGGCTCGCTCCACGCCTCCGCCAAGGAGATCTACGCCCGCGACGGCGGCGTAACCGAGGCGAACGTCGCCGGCTTCGTCGTGGACGTCGTCCGTGACGACGAACTGGTCGAGATCCAGACTGGCAGCTTCGCTTCCGCTGCCCGAAAACTCCGCCGGCTGGTGGTCGACCATCGCATCGTCCTGGTCTATCCCATCGCCGTAGAGCGGTGGCTGCTCCGCGTCGACGCCGACGGCGCCGTCCTGGCTCGCCGGCGCTCGCCCAAGCGCGGGAGACCCTTCGACCTCTTCGAGGAGCTCGTAGCGTTTCCGGAATTGGTGGCGCACCCCAACTTCCGAGTCGAGTTGCCGATGATCCGTGAAGAGGAGGTCCGCGGCCCCATCCCTGCGGACGCCCGCTACCGCTATCCGCGGGAGTGGTGGCGGCTCGACCGCAGGTTGCTCGAGATCGTGGAAACGATCCGGATCGACGATCCCGCCGATCTACTCGCCTTGCTGCCGCCCGGCCTGCCCTCGCCCTTCACCACGGCCGACATCGCCGCCGCTTCGCGACGCTCGAAACGGCTGTCGATGCGGGCGGCGTACTGCCTGTCGAAAGCCGGTGCCATTCGGTCACTCGGTCGTGCGGGCCGGCTGATTGCCTACGAGGTGGAGCCGGCCGAGCGATCGGCCGCCGACCTGCCCGCCGGTCAGTAGACCCACGGCAGCATGCGGCGCGTCCGACGCCGATAGCCGTCGTAGTCCGCGAACTGCTCCGCCAGCCATAGCTCCTCGCGGCGCGACTTCAAGTCGAAGAAGACCGCCAGGCAGACGGCCAGAAGCAGTGCCAGCGGTGAGGCCATGAAGAACCCCCAGCCCATGGCACCGAGTACCAGACCGCCGTAGATGGGATGTCGCACCAGGCCGTAGGCGCCCGATTCCACCAGCCGGGCGGCGGGCAGCGGCTTCGGGAAGGGCGTCAGGTTCTCTCGCAGATCGACTACGCCCCGGACCGACAGCAGGCCACCGCAACAGATCAGCAGGGCGCCAAGAGCCTCGCCGGCCGCCCGGGCCGTGCCGCCCCAGGCCGGGCCCGCGAGTCCGGACGCGGCGATCGCGCCGAATAGGACGAGCTGGAGCAGGAACCAGCCCTCCCCGCGGCCGCCCAGATCCGGGAGCCTCCGCGCGTCCAATCTAGGCTCCAACGCTCGTGACAGTGGTTGTCGCCGGGGCATCGGGATCGGCACGCGGACCGGGCGTCGCCTGGTGGCGGGCGGTCGAAGTCTTGACGGTCACTGAACTCGACTCCTGGGAACTACGGGCGACGGACTACGAGCAGCGCGTCGATGGGGGCTCGACCGGGAGGCATGACACGGCGCACTACCTCCGCGCGCTCGATAACAAGGTTCGAGTCGGCAGCGAGCAACTCGCGGCCGATCTCGTCGGCGGTGAAGAGGCGCGAAGGATCCGGTCCGTCCAGACCCTCCGCACCGTGAAGACGGTCGTGGCCGACGATCAACAGCCGGCCTCCCGGAGCGACCGCCGCAGCAGCCGCGGCGTAGACAGGCCCGCGCTCGGCGGGTGGAAGATGCAGATAGACGATGACGACGAGATCGAACGACCGAGCCGGCGGCTGCCACGAGACGAGATCTCGCTCCAGCCACTCCACTGAAACGCCGCCTGCGTCGGCCTTGGTCTTGCCGTTGGCCAAGCCAACGGGCGACCAATCTACGGCCGTCGTCCGCCAGCCCTGACTCGCCAGCCACACGGCGTTGGTGCCGCTGCCGGAGGCTAGCTCGAGCGCCGCGCCCGGCCGCAACCCGGAGACGCCGGCGACGAGCGTGGGGTTCGGCCCGCCGCCTTCGAAGTCGCCCGCCTTGTGGCGTTCGTCCCAATCCAGGCGACGCTGATCTGCCACCACGGTTAGTCCCTCTCCAGTTGTCGCTGCGTTCGAGCCCAGGCGGTCGTGCCGCCTCGCACGGAGACGGCGCCCTCGAAGCCCTGGCCGAGGAGATAGTCCGTCGCCGCGAGGCTGCGGTTGCCGTGCTCGCAGATCACCGCATACCGCTTGTCGCGTGGCAGGCCGGCGACCTGAGCTGTGAGGCGGCCGAGCGGGACGCTGATGGCGCCGGGCACGCGGCCACGCCTGAACTCCCAGTCCTCTCGGACGTCGAGGATCCGGACGCTCCCCTTCTGAACGAGGTCCGCGAGCTCGTCGACGCCGATCTCCGGGGTGGAGTTGCGAGAGAGGGGATTCATGCGTGGCTCCCGTGAGAAGGAACCCGATTCTGCGCAACGGGTTCCAACTGAGCGGACCGCGCCGCGCGGTTTGCCAGCCTCCGACCCACGATCCGCTGGATCACGTCACACGCCTCGACGAGTTCTGGCTCGGCCAGGCTGTACAGGATCGTCGTGCCGGCCCGCCGCGTCTCGACCAGGCCGGCCGAGCGCAGGACCGCCAGGTGCTGGCTGGCGTTGGCCAGGCTGCAGCCCAGCTCCTCCGCGAGATCGCCCACCGAGTGTTCGCCTTCGCGAAGGACGTCCAGAAGCATCAGCCGTTTGGGATCGGTCAGGACCCGGCACACCTCCGCGCGGAGACGGTACCGCTCGGGATCCCTGGAACCCCTATCTTTCATGCGTGCCTCATGCCTGCCCGGACGCTGCCGCCGGACCTGTGGCAGAATAGCAGCAGTTGCATGGTTGCGCAAGTAACTGAGTAGGAGACGCGCCGTCCGATGGTGGAGCCCGGATGACACCGCAGGCTGACCTCGGCATATTCGCGATCAGCGTGGCAGCCGGGCTGATCGGCGCCCTGGCGGGCGTAGGCGGCGGAATCCTGGTCATCCCGGCACTCACGTTCGGCTTCGGCGTGGACATCCACCTGGCCGCAGGCGCCAGCATCGTTTCGGTCATAGCCACCAGCTCGGGAGCGGCCGCGGCGTACGTCAGGGACCGCATGACCGACATGCGGGTCGGGATGTTCCTGGAGCTGGCCACCACCACAGGAGCGGTGTGCGGGGCCCTACTCGCTGCGGTCGTGGCGCCGGCGTTCCTCTACGTGCTGCTGGGCGTGGTTCTCCTCGGCTCGGCGGGGATGCAGGTCTCACGCATGGGCGAGGAAAGCCCGCCGACGAACCAGCCGTCGCCACTGGCGGCCCGCTTGCGCCTGGAGTCGTCCTACCCGGACCGGCGCCTCGGCCGCGAGATCGCCTACTCCGCGCGCCGCATCCCGCTCGGCTTCGCGCTGATGTGGATCGCCGGCCTGGTTTCCGGCCTTCTTGGGATCGGCTCCGGCGTCCTCAAGGTCCTGGCGATGGACGGCGCCATGCGCCTGCCGATGAAGGTCAGCTCGGCGACCAGCAACTTCATGATCGGCGTCACCGCGGCCGCCTCCGCCGGTATCTACCTGGGTCGCGGCGACGTGGATCCCCAGATTGCGGCCCCGGTGGCGCTGGGCGTTCTCACCGGCGCGCTGATCGGCGCCCGCCTCCTGCATCGAGTCTCCAACCGCTCCGTTCGCCTGGTCTTCCTGCCGGTCCTGGTGGCCGTCGGGCTCGAGACGATCGGCCGCGGCCTGGGGTTGGGGCTATGACGCCCGAGAAGTTCCGGACCCTCGTCAGCACCGTGCTGATAGTCGGCGTCGGCGTGAGCGCGGCGCTGATCGGCGCTGGCTTCGTCGCTGCGCTCGCGATCGGGTGGCAGGGCTCGCTGATCGGCGCCGCGCACGCCACGGGGTCGTCAACGGCGGACTTCGGCGGCCTGACCGGCCGGCTCGCGGCGCTGGAACCGGCAGCCATCGCCCAACTCGGACTCGTCACCCTGCTGGCAACGCCGGTGGCGAGGGTTGCGGCTTCGGTCGTCGGTTTCGTGCTAGAACGCGATCGCCTCTATGCCGCCATCACGCTCGCAGTACTGCTGATCCTGCTGACGAGCATCTTTGTACTGCGCTGAGGCCCGCCGGAGCCACGGGACTGGTCGCCGCGCTGATCGTGTACGTGACCACGCTGGTCGGGGCGATCTCCCTCGTCACCGGCGCTGTCGGGTTCTGCGCGCTGTATGCCATCCTTCGGCTCAGCACCGCTCCCGCCCGAGCCGCCTGCGTTCGAGCGCGGATCCGCGAGGGCTAGATAAACAGGGTCGAGTCGGCCTCAGTGGCCAGCTGCAGCATGGTGGCCGCGCCGACCGGCTCCTCGAGGCCGTCGATCAGGTCCTCCTTCTTGAGCCCGAAGAGGTCCATGGTCATCTGGCACGGGTAGATCTTCACTCCGAGCTGCTGGCACATCTCGAGCAGGTCCTTTGGCTTGGAGACGTTGTACTTCTTGGCCAGCTGGAACATCATCCACGGCCCCATGCCCATGAAGTTCATCTTGCTGAGCTTGCGATGGCTGATCCCCGGCCTCTGCATCACGGAGAGCATCTTCTGCATCCAGTTCTGGCCGGGCAGGCGCCTGCGGTCCTTCACGAGGGCGTGGAATCCCCAGAACGTGACGAAGATCGAGACCTCCATGTCCATGGCGGCTGCGGTCGAGGCGATGATCATGCTGGCCTAGGTTGGCTCGAGCTCGCCGCTGTAGGCGATGATGCAGACCTTCTTGGTTTTGCTCGCTGCCTCTGCCATCATTTCGGATCCTTTCGTGTTGAGGGCGAACCAGTCCGGGTACTCGCCTGTGTGGCTACTTGTGGCGCACCACGAAGCGGAACTTGCCACTGGCTGAGTCCTGCTCGACGAGCGTGTGGCCCGTGGAGCCCGCCCAGGCTGCCATGTCCTTCACGGAACCAGGATCCGTGGCAACGATTTCCATGAGCTCACCGGGTTGCAAGGTCTTGATGCCCTGCGTGGCCTTGAGGATCGGCAGCGGGCACGACAGACCGCTTGCGTCGACCTTGAGCTTGATATCCATCTTTCGTCCTTTCGCTGCTGACTTGCCCTCAGGGATCCTCGTGCCGGCCGCCCGTCAGGGTCCGTCCGTGACGCCCGATCGGCGCTCGGCTAGATGAAGACGATCTGGCCCTCCCCAGCATTGATGTAGAACGCAGCCACGCCCTCTACCCCATCGACGATCGGATCCAGATCGGACTGCTTGAGCTTGAGGATGTCCATGGACGCTGAGCACGCCTGGATGTCCACCTCACCTAGTTCCTTGGCGGCCCGCAGCGTCTCGACCCAGCTCGCCTGACCGGCCTTCGCGGCAGCATCCACCGCCGCCCTGCCTGCCGCACCTGCCTCCGGCACGAGGCCGTGGTCGGCCGCGATCTCGTCGGCGCAGAAGGCCCGCAGCCCCCAGTACTGGAGGAAGATCTTGACCGGCCGGCCGAGCGCGGCGGCACCGCCGGCCAGGACCGCGGCCGCCTGGAGCTTGTCGTCGGTCCCGGAAAAGAGAACTATCGATAAGGTTTCGTCCATGGCGGGACCTCAGCTAGTCTGGGCTGGCGGGTGGAGGGGAGACGTTTGCCGCTCCCGCAGTTCGCTCGGCAACGAGCTCGTCAGACGTCCGAGCAGCGGCGACGGAGATGCGGGCCAGCCTCCGGGCAAGAACGCCGCGCATCATCTCGCAGGCGACGATGATCTCCGGGTCGCTCAGCCGATAGCGGACCTCGCGACCCTCTCGATCGGCCTCGACGATGCCTCCGGCGCGCATCACAGCCAGGTGCTGGGACACGTTCGGCTGGCTGATGCCCATCTCCTCGGCCAGGCGCGAGACCTCACGCGGACCATCGGCCAGGAGGTGGATGATCTCGAGGCGGCGCACGTTGGCGATCGTCTTGAGCACTTCGACCTGGAGCCGGTAGACCTCATCCATGCCCGTGCAGTCTTCGACATATGCGCAGGTGCGAATAGATACAGGCGTACCGACGCCGAGAGCCAAACGGCATGAATGGCCCCTGAAGTGCGGGGGATTGCCCGATCCACCTAACAGACAGCGATCGCGATGGCCGGCCGCCTGAGCCTATGCCTCCGCGGGTGGCGGCCGGCGGACGGCGGTGGTGCCCGTGGCCGGAGGGTGGCCGTCACGATCGTCCGGTGGGTGGCCGTCACGATCGTCCGTCACCTACGGCCGTTGGGCGTGATCGGTGGCGTCTGCCGGCCGTTTCCGTCACCTACGGCCGTTGGGCGTGGTATCCGCGACCTGGCAGGTTCCAACCCAGATCAGTCGCCAGAGTTGCCCAGATCCGACCGAAACTGAGCGTGGACATGAGCGACCGCGCTGCGGCGGACCCGACCGCGACTGCCCGGGTTGCGGATAACACGCCTGGCAGGCGTAGCAGCGAGAAACCAGATACCGCGAACCGAGCCGCAGGGCGTTCGAACCCAGCGCCGAACCTCAACGGTCCGCGCCGGCAAAGCGACATCGAAGGCGGGGCCGTGGCTCGAGACCTGCCTTCGAGCGGTAGATTCGTCGGGCAGGACGAGCACCGACCCCACGGCACCGGGTCTCCAGCCTTGCTCTCTGGCGACGATCCCTGGCATCACGCGAGCCTTGACATCCATCGAGCGCAAAGTCGCCTGCATATCCACGAGTTCGCTCTTGACTTCGATCAGGAGGAGTGCCGCGCGATCCGCATTCCAGGCGAGCACATCTACGGCGCCCCTATCTCCGTAGACGTTGAATGAGTACTCGGGGATCGACCTCCAGCCGGGCCCAAGGCGCGTTATCACGGCGGCAAAGTCGAGCGTGACGAGCATCGGCGAGTCGCCCCAGATCCGGCCCCCGCGACTTCGGGCAGAGATCAACTCGGATCTCCATCGCGGCGCAGACTTTCCGCAAGATCCGAAGGGTCAGCTCGCCCGCCCTTCCCTGCTCGACCTGGGAGACAGTCTGCTGGGCGACGCCCGCGATCGCGCCGACATCAACCTGTCTCAGCCTACGTCGGCGCCGTTCGGCACGGACGCAGGCGCCGAACCGGAGGTCATCCATGGCCCGATGATGGGCGGCCGCGATCAACCGCCGATCTAGTGGAGGATGGACGGCCGACCGGAATGGACCACGTTCAAGCTGTGACGGAGCGAAGGAAACGTGGGGGCCGGCCTCGCGTTTGACAGGCCGCAGATGACGCGGCGCCGCCGATGGCGGCCGCATGCCAGCCAGGCGCGACCGATGACGCGGCGCCGCCGATGGCGGCCGCGCAATGCGGCCGCCGGCTCGATCGTCGTCGCTGGCGACGATCTCGGCGTCGAATCCGCTAGCAGATGCGGGGCAGCTGCTCCCCGACGAGCATGTCGACGATGCGTTGTGAGCCCACGATCGTCCGGACCGTGACCATGGCCGGATGGTCGGCCACGACGCGGCCGATCTCCACGGCCTCCGCACCCTCCGGGAGGGCGCGCATCGCCGCCAGGACGGCTCCGGCCGCCGCGGCGGGGACGATCGCCACGAGCTTGCCCTCGTTGGCAACGTGGAGCGGGTCGAGGCCGAGCATCTCGCAGGCCGCGAGCACGGGTCCGGGAATCGGGATCGTCTCTTCGTGCAGATCCACGCCGACCCGCGACGCCGCGGCGATCTCGTTGAGCGCCGAGGCCAGGCCGCCGCGCGTCGGGTCGCGCAGGACATGCACCTCCGGGCATTCGGCGACGATCGCGGCTACGAGCGCGTTGAGCGGCTGCGTGTCCGAGGCGATCTCGACCTCGAAGCCGAGCCCCTCGCGGACGCTCATGATGGCGATGCCGTGCAGCCCGATGGGTCCGGAGAGGATGACGGCGTCCCCGGGGGCGGCCCGATCCGCTCCGACCGAAACGCCGGACGCCACCAGCCCGATGCCGGCGGTGTTGACGAAGAGACCGTCGGCCGCTCCTCTGCCGACGACCTTCGTGTCGCCGGTCACGATACGGACGCCGGCTCGGGCCGCCGCCCGGGCGACCGACTCGGTCACCTTCCGCAGCTCGTCTATCGGCAGGCCTTCCTCGATGACGTAGGCGAGCGAGAGGGCGAGAGGCTGGGCGCCCATCATGGCCAGGTCGTTGACGGTGCCGTTGACGGCCAGCTCGCCGATGTCGCCGCCCGGGAACTCGAGCGGGCTGACGACGAACGAGTCGGTCGTGAAGGCGAGACGCCCGCCGGCGACATCGACCACGGCCGCGTCGTTGAGCGGCCCCATGGCCGCGCCGCCGGACGTCGCCAGGGCGGGGCCGATCACGTCGCGCATGAGCGCCGCCGAGAGCTGGCCGCCGGAGCCGTGGCCGAGCAGGACGCGGGCGCGTTCGGGGATCGGGGCCGGACAGGCCAGGTTCGACGGGTCGGGCGCGGAGGTCGCGGCGGCGCCCGCCGGGGGCCCGCCCTCGGCCGGCTCGTCCGGGAACCCGCCGAATGGATCGACCGCCGTACGCTTGTCGGTCATTTCGGCGCCTCGCTCAGCGGCCTGGACAAGTCGTAGAGAGGGAAGGCCGTCGGCGCGGCCAGCCCGCGGCCGGCGGCATGGTAAGCGGAGCAGACGCCCTCGGCGCTGACCATCGGGGCCCCCAGCGGCTTCTGCGGCGAGCAGAGGACGCCGTAGGCGGTGCAGTCGAGCGGAGTCTTCGTGCCCTGCAGGATCTGGCCGGCGATGCAGGCCGGGTGCTCCCGCGTGTGGATATCGCCGACCTCGAAGCGCCGCTCAGCGTCGAACTTCTCGAACTCGGGCCGCAGGTGATAGCCAGACGCGGGAATCGCGCCGATACCGCGCCACGTGCGCTCGCCCACGTCGAAGACCCGGAAGACCGTCTCCTGGGCCTCTCGATTGCCCTCGCGCTTCACGGCCCGGGCGTACTGGTTCTCGACGACCGCGCGGCCCGTCTCGAGCTGGCGGATCGCCATCAGGATCCCCTCCAGCAGGTCGAGCGGCTCGAAGCCGGTCACCACGATCGGGACGTGGTAGCGCTCGGCGATCGGCTCGTACTCGGTCCAGCCCATGACCGCGCAGACGTGGCCGGCGGCGAGAAAGGCCTGGACCTGGCACGTCGGCGACTCGAGGATCGCGGTCATCGCCGGCGGCACGAGGACGTGGCTGACCAGAACGGTGAAGTTGTCGAGGCCGAGCCGCGCCGCCTGCCGGACCGCCATCGCGTTCGCCGGCGCGGTCGTCTCGAAGCCGATGGCGAAGAAGACGACCTGTCGGTCGGGATTTGCGACCGCGATCCGGACCGCGTCGAGCGGCGAGTAGACGATCCGGACGTCGGCGCCGCGGGCCTTCAGGGACAGCAGGTCCGTCGTCGATCCCGGCACGCGGAGCATGTCGCCGTAGCTGGTGAAGATGACGTCCGGCCGGGCGGCGATCGCCAGCGCCTTGTCGATCTGCTCGAGCGGCGTGACGCAAACGGGGCAGCCCGGTCCGTGGATCATCCGCACTCCCTCCGGCAGCGCTTCATCGATCCCCTGCTTGACGAGCGTGTGAGTCTGCCCGCCGCAGACTTCCATCAGCGCCCAGGGCCTGGTAGTGATGCGATGGATTTCGTCGACCAGCTTGCGGGCGAGCTCGGCGTTGCGATACTCGTCGACGTACTTCATGCGGCGCCCGATGCGGCCGGCGGAGCGGCCGAAGCCGGCGCCCCGGCGGTCCCACCTGCGGCGGCCGTCGCTTCCGGCATCGACCCGAGCTCCATCGCCACCGCCTCCTCGTCGATCATCCGCAGCAGCTCGAGCGTCTTGAGGGCCTCATCCTCGTCGAGCTGGCTGATCGCGAACCCGACGTGGACGATGACGTAGTCACCGATTCCGACCTCCGGCAGGTAGGCCAGACAGGCTTCCTTGCGCACGCCGCCGAAGTCGACGCGAGCCATGCGCAACGCTCCGTCGTCGCGGATCTCGACCACCTTGCCCGGAATGCCGAGGCACATTTGATTCTCTCCTTGCCGCCGGCGATTTCGGGAAGCCGATCGCCGACTCGCTTGCCCTGCGCGGTTAGGACGCTCCGGCCAGGCGAGCGGCTGCCACCGCGGCCTGACCGTAGCTGATCCCGCCGTCGTTCGCCGGGACCTTCTGATTCGTGTGAACCTCGAACCCGTCGGCCGTCAGCCGCCGGACGAGGGTAGTCGCAAGCCACTGATTCTGGAAGACGCCGCCGGAGAGGGCCACCGAGCGGAGGCCGGTCGCGGCCCGAACATCGGCGCACAGCCCGCGGGTGACGGCGGCGATCGTCTCCTGGAACCGCGCCGCCAGAGCCTCCACAGCCGTGCCTTCGGCGAGGCCCTCGAGGAGCCCCCGGAGTGTCGGCCGCGGGTCATAGACGAAAAGGCCGTCCTTCCGAACGATCTCATAGGGAAGTGGGCGGGCGCTCCCATCCTCCGCCAGCAGCTCCAGCTCGATGGCGGCCTGCGCCTCGTACTCGGCCACATCGCGGATGCCGAGAAGCGCCGCCGCCGCGTCGAAGAGGCGGCCGGCCGATGAGGCCTCGGGGGCGTTCAGCCTGCGGGCGATCTGGACGCGAACGACCTCGACTTCTCGAGGGTCGAGGCGGTCGAAGAATGCCCGCGTCGGCTCGGGGTCGATCCAATCGGCGACGGAGCTCCCTTGTTCGAACGCCTCGGCGGCCATCAGGTACCCGAGTGCCATGCGGTACGGCTTCTTGACCGCCAGCGCCCCGCCCGGCATCGGCGCACGGCCAAAGCGGCCGACGCGCCGGTACTCCGCCAGCGTGGCCACGAGAACTTCGCCGCCCCAGAACGTGCCGTCGTCGCCCATGCCCAGGCCGTCGAAGGCTACGCCGATGAACTCGCCGGTGAGGCCAGCTTCGGCCGCGGCCGACGCCACATGCGCGTGGTGATGCTGGACGGGAATGCGCCGGCTCTCTGGAAAGTGGCGGATCGCGTATTGCGTGGACAGGTAGGCCGGATGCAGGTCGTGGGCGACGTACGCCGGCTGGAAATCGAGCAGCCGCGCCAGATGGGCAAGGTTCCCTTCAAACGCCCGGTGCGTCAGCAGATCCTCGAGGTCGCCCGTGTGCGGCGCCACGTGGGCCCGAGTTCCGCGAGCCAGCGTGAAAGTGTGCTTGAGCTCCGCACCCACCGCCAGAACTGGTTGGGGCGTGGCAATGGGCAGGTTCAGTGGGTCCGGGGCGTACCCGCGACCCCGGCGGATAAGGCTCTCACGCCCGTCCACGACGCGCGTGACGGAGTCGTCGTACCGTGCCCGGATCTCGCGGTCGTGGGAGAGAAACGAATCGGCGATACCGGACAGCCGCTCCAGGGCATCGGCATCGTCGGTCGCGAGCGGCTCGTCCGACAGGTTGCCGCTGGTAAGGACGATGGGCCGGCCGAGGCCCTCGAGAAGCAGATGGTGGAGCGGCGTGTACGGCAGGAAGAGCCCGACGCGGCGGTTGAGGGCGGCGGCGCGGGCGGGCTGGGCATTCACGACACCGTCGGCGAGTGGGGGCTCCCCGTTGCGTGGCGCACCGCGGCGCCGCTTGACCAGGACGATCGGACGCGCCGGCGAGACGAGCAAAGCCTCCTCCTCGGGGGTCAGCTCGGCCCGGGCGCGGGCCTCGGCCACGTCCCGAACCATGACCGCGAACGGCTTGGCCCAGCGATGCTTGCGGTCGCGAAGTCGAGCCACGACGGCCGGATCCGTGGCGTCGCAAGCCAGGTGGTAGCCGCCGAGCCCCTTGACGGCCACGATGCGGCCGCCACGCAGGTCCGCCAGCGCAGCGGCCAGCGCCTCTTCCCGGTGCGCCGCCGGGGCGGCCTCCCCGGGCCGCCGATACGAGAGCTGCGGTCCGCAGTCGGGGCAGGCGACGGGCTCGGCGCGAAAGCGGCGGTTCGCCGGGTCGCGGTACTCGGCTTCACACGCGGCGCACAGCGGGAAGGACCGCATCGACGTCCGGGCGCGGTCGTACGGCAGCTCGTCGATGATCGTGGCCCGCGGTCCGCAGTTCGTGCAGTTGGTGAACGGATAGCGATACCGTCGATCGGCCGGGTCGAAGAGTTCGTGGAGGCAGTCCTCGCAGGTCGCGATGTCGGGCGGGAAGAGCCGCTCCGTCGACGCCACGGCTTCGCTTTCCTCGATCGCAAACCCGGAACCTATGGGGATCTCGCGGTCCGTCGGCCGCACCACGACTTCCTCGACCCGCGCCCGCGGAGGTGCGTCCATTCGAAGGCGCCCGGCGAAGGCGTCGAGCGCCTCGGCCGAACCGGCGATCTGGATGTCGACCTGGCCGGCTCGATTGATCACGGCCCCGTCGAGCCCGAGCTCCGCGGCGAGCCGCCAGACGAACGGCCGGAAGCCGACGCCTTGGACTACGCCACGCACCTCGATGGCGCGGGCGAGACGCTCGCCGGGAGTGGCCGGCTTCAACTGACCGGCTCCAGCAGCTCGATCTCGATTATCTCGGCGTTCATCTGCCCCAGCGTCTCCGAGGCGCAGTTGGGGCACGCCGGCGCGACCATGGCCGACTCGAACTCGACTCCGCACGCCGGGCACAGGTGGCCGAAGGCGACACGCCGGATCTCCATGCGCGCAATTGCGGCCTCCTCCTCTGGCATCTCGGCGGCCAGATGGGCGCGCAGCTCAGTTTCGAAGACTGCGGGGTCGTGGTGGCCGCCGGCCACCGCCAGTCGGACCTGTCCAGGGCGCAAGCTACGCTCTCTCAGCGCCTTCGCCACTCCTCGCGCCAGACCTGCTTCGTGCATCCGATCGATCTCCGGCCCCCTGCTGTGCTCCATGGGCGCGACTGCCGCATGACCGCACCCATCTCACACCAGGGCGCTGAAGTTTCCGCCTGCCGAGCGGCCCGCCTCCGCGGCCAAAAGGTCCCGACTAGGCACCGTCCGTGAGGGTGGGATCATGCGGAGACCGAGCATTCCTCGCCGGCGCGGGCTCCGCTCGAACGCTACTCGACCTCAGACCACCGAATTCAACCTTAGACGACCGGCGACGCCTCCAGCCCGACCCCCGCCAGAGCGTGGTCACAGCGCGGGCAACGGCCCTCGACCAAACGCCACTCCGTCACCGCGAAGTCGGCGCGCGAAATCAGCCGCTCGCCGCACCGGGCGCAGCAGGTTTCGGCAGCCTCGACTTCCGGGGCGTTGCCGATGTAGACGTGGCGCAAACCGACCTCGCGCGCGACCGCGGCCGCATCCACGAGCGTGACCGCCGGCGTCGGCGGAAGGCTCGCCAGCCGGTAGGCCGGCTGGAAGCGCGTCAGGTGCCATGGAGTCTCGGGCCCCACTGCCGTGGCGATCCACTCGGCCATGGCTCGCAACTCGTGGAGGTCGTCGTTCAGACCCGGAATGATCAGGGTGGTGAGTTCGACCCAGATGGCACGCCTGTGCAACTCCACGACCGACTCGCGCACCGGCTCCCAACGGGCGCCGCAAACTCGGCGGTAGAAGCTGTCGTTGGCCGCCTTCAAATCTACGTTGGCGGCATCGAGATGCGGCGCTACCAGCTCGATCGCCTCGGGCGTCTCGTAGCCGTTCGTCACGAAGACATTGCGCAGCCCGGCTGCGCGCGCCCGAACCATCGTGTCGAGCGCGAATTCGATGAAGACCGTCGGCTCCACGTATGTGTAAGCGACGCTCCGAACGCCCGCGGCCACCGCCTCTTCGATGACCTCGTCGGGCGTGACGTTGCGGCTCTCGGGCACGAGGCCCTCGCGGTGCGCCTGCGACATCTCCCAGTTCTGGCAGAAGGCGCAGTGGAAGTTGCAGCCTTGTGTTGCAACCGAATAGGCGTAGCTGCCCGGCAGGAAGTGGTAGAAGGGCTTCTTCTCGATCGGCTCGGCCCTGGCGGCCACCACCTGTCCGTAGACGAGGGTGTAGAGCCGGCCGCCGCGATTCTGGCGGACGCCGCAGATACCGATCCGGCCCGCCCGAAGGACGCAGCGGTGGGCGCAGGCGATGCACCGAAGGCTCCCTGGAGCGACCGGGTCGTCGAACGGCTCGCCGAGCAACGCCGGGCGGATGTTGGGCTGGGACTGTCCGCCGGGCCCCAGGTCACCCAGCCGGAGGCCGACCGGCGGTTCCTCGCCCGGGGAATGGGCACGGACGGGTTCAGGAAGCGCGGCGTCCGGATCGAACGCAACCGCCGGTGCCCTGGTAAAGGTTTCGGGGCCGCCTGATTGCCCCTGGTCGTCCATCGAGGTCCTCTGGGTGCGGTCTCGCCGTGGCTCGGGACCAGGGTCCATCGGGACTGCCCTACCCCGATCCCAGTATGCCATCAGCGTGACTTCTGTCGGCGCATCTTGCCGGCGAGGCCGCAGTCGGACGCCGACGGTGCGCAACTGGAGCCTCATGCGCCAGACGTGGGCAACCCCACCCGTCGTTGCATCGGAATTCGCTCATGAGTTGCCCCGGCCGCTTCGAGTGCACAGCCGTGCCACCTGGGTTGGCCGGCTGGTCTGGCAGACGGCTGTCCAACACCACCCGCTCGGTTCCGTTTCGGGCCAGGCGGGATCTAGTACTACCCCCGTGGCATATGTGTCGTTCGGCCCTTGCCCGAGGTTACGCCGGGCGGGAGGCTAAGGGTAACAAGTCCCGTGCGCGGGACCGCCACAGACCGTGAGGTCGGCGGCTTGTTCAACGGCGGGCTCCGCATTCGAAAGCGAAGAGCGAATGGCGATCAGTCCAATTGCCATGGCTGTCCGGCCACCGGTGCCGTGGACGCCTCTTGTCATCGCCGAGGAGCACTGCAAGGGCTGCGAACTGTGCATCGCCGCCTGCCCTAAGGGCGTCCTCGCGCTCGACCATAGCCGCGTCAACGTCCTCGGCTACCATCCCATCGAGCTGACGGACGCCGCGGGCTGCACGAGCTGCGCCTTCTGCGCCCGCATCTGCCCCGACGCCGTCTTCACCATCTGGGTCGCCCCGCGCGGGGCCTCGCGAGAGGAGCGGAAGCGATGACGGGCGGCCGCGATGCCGGCATCTTTCAGCCGCTGACCGACGCCGAGGCCGAGGCGAACCGTCGCGCCCGAGTCCTCATGAAAGGCAACGAGGCGATCGCCGAGGCTGCCATCCAGGCCGGTTGCGACGCCTACTTCGGCTACCCCATCACCCCGCAGGCCGAGTTGCTCGAATGGATGGCCCGCCGGATGCTCGAGCTGGGCCGCGTTTTCGTCCAGGCCGAGAGCGAGCTCGGCGCCATCAACATGGCCCTCGGCGCGGCTGCCACAGGAGCCCGGGTCATGGTCTCGTCGTCGAGCCCGGGCATCAGCCTGATGGCCGAGGGAATGAGCTACATGGCCGCCTCGGGAACGCCGATGGTGCTCGTCAACATCATGCGAGCGGGCCCGGGCCTCGGCGGCATCGGCCCGTCGCAGAGCGACTACTTCCAGGCCACCAAGGGCCACGGTCACGGCGACTACCACGTGCCGGTCCTCGCCCCCGCCTCGATCGGCGAGGCGATGGAGCTGATGGCCACCGCCTTCGAACTCGCGGAGCGGTATCGAACGCCGGTGATGCTCGTCGCCGACGGGATCCTGGGCCAGGCGATGGAGCCCGTCGAGCTGCGCTTTCGGACGCCGGAACGGCAAGCCTTCGACTGGGCTCTCACCGGCGCGGCCGGTCGGCCCGCTCGGATCGTAAACTCGATCGACCTACAGCCCGAGCTGCTGGAGAAACGGAACCTGGCTCTCCAGCACAAGTACCGAGACATCGCTCGTCACGAGGTTCGCTCCGAAGCCTGGCAGCTCGAGGATGCCGAGTTCGCAATCGTCGCCTACGGCACCGCGGCCCGCGTCGCTCGCACCGCCATTGCCAGGGCTCGCGAGAAGGGCATCAAGGTCGGCCTGTTCAGGCCGATTACGCTGTGGCCGTTCCCCGAGCGTGAGCTGGCCCGACTCAGCCGGCACCTTCACGGCATCCTGACGGTTGAACTGTCGTCCGGCCAGATGGTCGAGGACGTCAGACTGGCGGTCGAAGGCCGCTGCCCGGTTGCTTTCCACGGTCGAATGGGCGGCATGGTGCCAACGCCTGATGAAGTGCTGGGCGCTCTCAAGGCTCTGCGCGCGAAGGTCGGCCGGACGCGGGCGGCCGAGCACCCGGACGACCCTGATGACCGCGGGGCGCTGACTTCAGGCCACGGGCACAACGGTAGGCACGTCGATGTCAGCGCGCCTGCAGGGGCGCAACGTGGAGGTCGACGATGACGCTCCAAACGCCGAGCCGGGAATCAACCGGAGCCGCCGCTCCACGCCTTATCTACCACAAGCCCGACGTCCTGATCGACCGCTCGACCCACTACTGCCCCGGCTGCGGCCACGGCATCGTGCACCGGCTGCTGGCGGAGGTCATGACCGAGCTCGATCTGCCGGCCCACACCATCGCGGTGGCACCGGTCGGTTGCGCCGTGTTCGCCTACGACTACCTCAACGTCGATTTCGTCGAGGCGCCACATGGCCGCGCCCCGGCCGTGGCCACGGGAATCCGTCGAGTGCGTCCCGAGGCGTTCGTGCTGACCTATCAGGGCGACGGCGACCTGGCGGCAATCGGGACCGCGGAGATCGTCCACGCCGCTGCCCGCGGCGAGCGGATCACCGCGATATTCGTCAACAACGGCATCTACGGCATGACCGGCGGCCAGATGGCACCGACCACGCTCCTCGGCCAGAAGACGACCTCCTCACCGAACGGCCGAGATGCCGCGCTGATGGGCTTCCCGATCCGCATAACGGAGATGCTTGCCCAACTCCCCGGCGTCGCCTACGCCGCCCGTGGGACCGTTGCCGACGTCCCTGGCATCGGCAAATTGAAGGCAATGATCAAGCGAGCCTGCCAGGTTCAGATCTCCGGCGGTGGCTTCGCTATCGTCGAAGCGCTTTCCAACTGCCCGGTCGGTTGGGGTATGACGCCGCAGGAATCCCTCGAACACCTCAAGGGGCCCGTCGTGGAGGCTTATCCGCTGGGTGTCATAGTTGATCGCGGGGCCGTCGGCGCGGCTGGGTCGACCTCGGTCGGTTCGGTCGGCCGGACCGACGCGGCCCGACAGTCGGAGGCCTGAGATGGAACACTCCGTAGTCTTCGCCGGGTTCGGAGGGCAGGGCCTCCTGTTCACTGGCCAGGTTCTGGCCAGGGCCGCAATCAAGGACGGCCTGGAGACGTTCTGGATCCCCTCGTACGGTCCCGAGATGCGCGGCGGCACGGCCTCGTGCACAGTCATCGTCAGCGACGCCCCGATCGGGTCGCCGGTCGTGGACGCGTTCGATGCGGCGGTCGTCATGAACCTGCCGTCGCTGCGCAAGTTCGCGCCCCGTGTCGCCCGCGATGGCCTGCTGGTGATGAACACCTCGCTACTGGGCGACGAGAAGGGCGGTCGCCCCGATATCGATGAGATGCGCCTGGCCTGCACCGAGCTGGCTGCAAAAGGCGGCGACGACAAGCTGGTGAGCATCATCGCCCTCGGCGCCCTGGTGGCACGACTGGGGTGGGTCACGCCCGAGTCTGTCCGGGCCGCCCTGGGCGAGATGGCCGGCAAGAAGCGGCCGGAAATCGTCGAGGCGGATCTGGCGGTCTTCGCGGCCGGCATGGAAGCCGGTCGGGTAGGAGTCGCCGCGTAGCCCTCGGATCGCCCTTCGGATATGCCAAAGAATCGAAACCGGGGCCCCATCGGAGCCCCGGTTCGTTAGTGGCGGCGCGTGAGGACGAAGCCCTTCGCGGCTAGCGGATGCCGGCCATCTCCTGGAGCAGACGCCAGTCGTGGAGGCGGTCCTCCTGAGAGGCCAGCAATTCGTGGGAGGGTTTGCCCTCCTTGTCGAAATGCTGGCCGAAGCGGCCTTCCGTTCGGGCGAAGGAGATGAAGTCGAAGGTCGTCCCATCCGGGTTCTTCGACCAGTCCTCCTTGACCGCCGGATTGCCCTGGAGCGAGAGGCGCTCGACCATCGAGTCGCCGCGGCGCGGGTCGTATGTGAAGAGCGGGAAGGCCCGCGAGTCAACGGCCAGCTTGGCCTGCCGGTTGGCCGCGTCGTCCGCGATGCCGTGCTCCGGCATGCAGGGAGTGTAGGCGATGAGGACGGCCGGACCTGGATAGGCGTTCGCATCCATCACGGCCCTGTACAGGTGGTTGATGTTGCAGGCCGCGACCTGGGCCACGTAAGCGTCGCCGTGGGCGACCAGGATCCGGCCCAGCTCCTTACGCTTCTCCTGCTTGCCGTGCTCGGACTTGCCGTATGCGGAGAGCTTGGAGACCTGGGCGGTGAATGAGGCTGTGGAAGTCTGGCCGCCGGTGTTCGAGTACACGCCGGTGTCGAGGACCAGGACCTTGATGTCCATTCCCGAGGCGACCAGGCGGGACAGCGACTGGAAGCCGATGTCATACATGGCGCCGTCGCCGCCGAAGACCCACAGCCGTCGATCAGCGTGGCCGGCCTGGTCCCAGCGCAGACGAATGCCGAGCGCGTCGGCCGGGCCGTTCTCGAAGAGCGAGTTGGTCCAGGGAACGGTGAACGGGTTGAACGGGTATGTGCTGCCGAAGACGGTGTTGCAGCCGGTCTCGGCAACGATGCCCATGCTCTGCGGTCCGTGGACCTGGAGCGTGGCCGCGGTGACCATGCGGACGACCGTGCCTTCGCCGCAGCCCGAGCACGAGCCCGCGCCGCCGACGAAGCCAAAGGCGTGCTCACCGAGCATGATGTCGGCGAGGGCCTTCTCATTGCGGTACTCGACCGGCGTAGTGGGCAGCGACCTGAAGAAGCCGACGTCGCGGCGGTAGCGATCGAGCGTGCATTCGCCGCTGGGCTCCGCGTCACACTTCTCCGCCATGACGAGAGCGTCGTGGCCCAGCGCCGCGCACACCTCCACGCACTCGGCACAGCCCTTGCAGTGGTATGGGTCGATGAAGATTCCAAAGTCGGCCGGCTCGATGCCCCGCTTGGCAGGGACGTCGGCGTACTTCGTGGTGTGGACGAAGTGAGATCTGGCGGTCTGCGCGGCCAGCGTCGGGTCCGACTGCTTCGCGGCGAACGCGTCGATCGCCCGGGCCAGCGAGCCCTTTGGCTGAGCCGTCGCCACGATTGCGCTGTCGGGGCAGGCGCTGACACAGGCCATGCAACCGACGCACTTCTCGGCGATGAGGGCCGGGATCATCGGCGACAGGGTGCTGAAATCGCGAACGCCTGCGGTGGCCGGGGCGATGAGACTTCGGGCGACGCCAGCGTCTGCCGGAAGCTCGACGTCGGCCACACCGCGCCGATAGGCATTGATGACGGACTCGTTGAAGTCCTCGATGTACTCGGCGACGTCGAAGGTCTGGGGTGAGATCAACCCGGGGCCGGGCCCGAGCTTCTCGATCTGGGCAGAAGTAAGTATCTGGGTCATCGCTCGCTCAGCTATCGGGCTACCCCAACCACGACCGTAGGAGGTCGCTGGTCGAGATGATGCCGATCGGGTTGGCCGCACCGTTTGTTACGACGAGGCGGTGGACTCGGCGCTCCTCCATCACCTTCGCGGCCTCTTCGAGGCTCGCGGTGGCAGCGATGGTGAGAGCCGGCTTGGTCATGATCTGGCCGACGGCCAGGCCAGGCCAGTCGGAGACAAGGTGTTGGTTCGCTCGAGCCCGAACGAGGTCGGTCTGACTGAGCACGCCAATCAGAATCCCGTTCGCATCCAGGACAGGAAGACCGGAGATCTTCTTGCTGTCGAGGATTCCGGCGGCCTCTGCGAGAGAGGCCGTCTCGGCGATCGCGATTGGGTTGGCAGTCATGACCTCGCCGACGGTTCGAGAATCGGTCATCGAGCGGCCTCGGCGGTAACCGGGGCCGGAGCAGCACGCTGACGGGCAATCGCCGCGGTGACGTCGACCACGCCGTCGTAGGCGGCGTCGATGACTGCCAGGTTGGCATCCACCACCGCCGCGCCACGCTTCCCGAAGAAGCGGGTGAGGTTGGTCCGGACGGCGTCACGAAGTGCCTCGCGGTCCAGACCGGCGCGCTCGGCGAAGGGCGAAACCTTGAGGAAGACGCCCACGAGGGCCACGCCCTGCATCCGGATCTCGAGGTCCGGCCGGGGCGCGTATTTCATGGCGAGCGATGCGGTGTCGAGGGCCAAGAGCCTGATGTGGCGGGCCAGGATCTCCGCTCGGGTCGCAGGCGGAAGTGCAGCCCAGACCTCCTCTGGATCGGTCAAGGGGGTGGGCAAGAAGATCGTGCCACCGTCGACCAGCCCCGCCAGGGGATCGCCCTGCTTGAATGAGTTGACGTCGAAGAGCGGGACGAAGTCGACTTCGGTCAGCTCGTTGTGGAGTCTGATCGGCTCCTCGGCGATCGTCAGGAAGTAAGTTGTCGGCAGGCCCTTCTTCTCCGAGCCGTAGCGCGGGTATGCCTGAACGTACAGGTTGAACAGCTCACCGACGGTCGTGGCCACGAGCTTGTTCGTGGTGACGCTGCCGAAGCCGCCCACCGAGTGACCGCGCAGGCTGTAGGCACCGCGGGGCCGGATGTTCAGGCCGTTGTTGGCGAGGGCCAGGGGGTGTCGGATGCCGAGGACCGCCCGGCGCTGCGCCTTGACGGCTTTTTCGTCGGCAATCCAGTCGAACACGGCCCCAAGGTCGCCGGGCTGGATGTCGCGGGAGCCGAGGCCGGCAGAGACCGACACGACACGGGGCAAGGGCGCCCCGTCCATGGCCGCATCGGCGAGGGCCGACTTGAGCTCACGCGTCAGTGGGTTGTCTGCCGCGGCCGGCTCGTCGGTTCGCTCGACCACGGCCACAACCTTGGCGTTGCGGAGAGCCGCAGCCAGCTGAGTCGCGGGGAAGGGGCGGAAGCTCGTCACGGTGACGCATCCAACCTTGCGGCCGTCGCAGCGGAGGGAGTCCACGACCGCGAGAGCCGTGTCGGCCATGGTCCCCATGGAGACCATGACGTAGTCGGAGTCTTCGGTCTTGTACGTGTCGATCAGGCCGTAGTGGCGTCCGGTGAGAGCCGTCCACTCGGCCATGGCCCGGTCGGTGATCTCGGTCAGGCGGTCGTACCACGTCCTCTGCCCGATCCGGCCCTTCATGTACGAGTCCTGGTTCTCGACGACACCGGACATCAGGGCGTCCTTGGGGTCGAACAGGTCGCGCACCGTCTTGCGCGGGTCACCGACGAAGCGGCGCAGGAGATCGTCTTCGGGGAGCAGGACGTTCTCGATCGTGTGCGTCGTCAGGAACCCGTCCTGGGCGACGAACCAGGGCGTCTCAGCGTCCTCGGCGACACGGCGGGCAATGGCGGTCAGGTCCGCGGCTTCCTGGCAGTTTCGGGCGAAGAACATGCCCCAGCCGCAATCCGCGACGCCCATCATGTCGTCGTGGCCGGCGTGGATGTTCAGGGCTTGACTGGTGAGGGCCCGAGCCCCGACGTGGAAGACGACCGGCAAGCGCTTGCCGGCGATGACGTACAGGACTTCCTTCATCAGGATGAGGCCCTGTCCGGCGGTGAAGTTCGTGACCCGGCCGCCCGCCAGGGCGAAGCCTTCGGCGGCTGAGGCGGAGGAATGCTCCGACTCCGGCTCGATGAACTTCAGGTGCGTGCCCCACAGGTTGGGAGTGCCGTTGGCGACGGCAACCTGGTAGACCGCCGCCATGGTCGTCGAGGGCGTGATCGGGTAGGCGCAAGCGCCGTCGCTGATCCGCGTCTCGACGTAGGCGATGGCCTCCGAGCCGTCGATGATGGCCGGAATGCCTGGAAATTCTGGAGTCGGTTGGTTCGTCACGATCGTCGGTTCACTCAATGAACGCAGCTGGCGGGCCAGCGCGCTTCCATCCAGATGCTTGAGCAAGGTGCCGCCGATCCCGCTGGCGACCGCCTCGCGTTGCTCGTCCGAATGCCAGTATGAAGCCAACACCGCGATCCGGCCCGGAGGGACCAAATCGCGCAGAGCCGCAACCATCGGCCGCCATCCCCCGGCGACGTCAGCATCGAGCAGCACCACGTCCGGTCGGCTGATTGCAGCCTCACGCGCCGCGGACTCGCACGAAGCCTGAGCGACGATGAAGCCATGGCGCGAAAGGTGGTCGCAGAGAGCCTCGGTTGCGGCGCGGTGCTGACTGACGATCAGCAGTCGACGCAGGGGTATCTGGAATTCGGCGAGCATGCGCATAGCGTGCGCCGAGGTGCCCGCCGCCCGTAGCGACAGGGCTCCCTAAGACCGGGGGCCATATGGCCCGCGGCGGCACGTTCCGGGATAGGTCGTTCCCGCCCGGAAGAGTGGCCTCGGGACGCCGACGGAGTGGGGGTCGTGGGGCGGAACAACCCGACGTCCCGGGACTTGCGGCCCGCCGGCGACTGCCGTCCGGGCGGGTGTCGACTTGCCCCCGGCGGAGGGCCATTCGGCACTGCGCAGCAGTCATTTGGGCCAGCAGACTGCTGACTGTGACGAACGCCGGAGGGGACGCCCGGCGTTCGTCCTTTTTGTGTCCCAACGTGCCGGCCTGGCACGCCGCTGGAACCAAGATCCGGTCGCCGAGCGCCACCCGAGCGCAGTCCTAGGCGGCGACGAGCACTGCAGCGAGCGCATTTGAAGGGGCGTTAGCGAGGCGCACAGGAGCCAATTCAGGAGCCAATTACGGAATGCGCCAGCCGATCGGTGACCGCCTAGAGCTCATGGTACTTCCTGGCGTAGGCCGTCAGCTCGTCGCGGAAATCGGGGTGCGCGATGGCGATGAGGCGCCTGGCCCGCTCGCGGAAGCCCTGCCCGAAGAGTTCGGCCACGCCGAATTCGGTCACGACCGTGCGGACGTGCGAACGGGTGGTGGTGACGCCGGCCCCTTCTTTGAGGCTCGCGGTGATGCGGCTGACCTTTCCATCGGCAGCGGTCGACGGCAGGGCTATGATCGCCCGGCCTTCCTCGGCCAGGGCCGCGCCACGCATGAAGTCCATCTGACCGCCGACGCCGCTGTACATCCGGTGGCCGATCGAGTCGGCGCAGACCTGCCCGGTCAGATCGACCTCGATGGCCGAGTTGATGGCCGTCATGCGCCTGAAGCGGCGGATGATCGAGGTGTCGTTCGTGTAGTCGACCGGCCGCATTTCGACCATCGGGTTGTTGTCGACGAACTTGTACAGGCGCCGAGTGCCCATCATGAAGGCCGTCACGATCTTCCCGCAGTCGATCTCCTTGCGCTGGCAGGTCACGATGCCGCGCTCCACGAGATCGACCATGACGTCCGTAAACATCTCCGTGTGGACGCCCAGGTCCTTCTTGCCGTAGAGCCCTTTGCCGACCGCGGCCGGTATGGCGCCGATGCCCATCTGGAGCGTGGCCTCGTCCGGAACGAGCTCCGCCACGAAGCCGCCAATGCGATCCTCGAGCCCGCCTGAGTCGCCGCCGGTGTATTCGTACGGAGGCTGGTCCACCTCGACCGCGTAATCGATCGCGCTGACCGGTACGAAGCTGTCGCCCAGGGTGCGTGGCATGGACTTGTTGAACTGAGCGATGACCACCCGGGCATTCCGGATGGCCGTCAGCATCGTGTCGACTGACGTGCCGAGCGAGCAGAAGCCGTGTTCGTCGGGTGGGGTCATATTCGCGAAGACGGCGTCCAGCGGCAAGAGACCGCTGTCAATCAGGCGCGGAATGTCCGAGAGGAAGACCGGGATGAACTCGGCCCGGCCTTCGTTGATCGCCTTGCGAGCGTTCGGGCCGATGAACAGGGACCGATGAAGGAAGTGGCCCTCCATGCCGGGATCCAGGTGCGGGTGAGGACCTTCAGCGTGCATATGGACGATCTTGACGTCCTGGAGCTCGGGAGCTCGACGTACCAGGGCGTCGAGCAGCACGGACGGCGTAGCAGCGGCGCCGTGCATGAAGATCTGCTGGCCTGACTGGATGACGGAGACTGCCTCATCGGCGCTGACGATACGCATGACCCGCAGTGTACGGACCGCGTCCAGCGACGCGAGGGCCGATTGGACGATTCAGAGTCCCCGTCGCGCAGCGGGTGCGCCTAGGCGCCGCCCTTGAGACGGTGACGGGCGACGAACGCGGCAGCCTGGGCGCGGCGCTCCAGGTTCAGTTTCGAGAGGATCGAGCTGACGTAGTTCTTGACCGTCTTGTCGGACAGGAAGACCTCGGACGCGATCTCCTTGTTGGTCTTCCCCTCGGCCACGAGGAGCAGGATCTTCTGCTCCTGCTGCGTCAGCTGGGCCAGCTCGTCGGTATAGGTACCCGTGGCGATGCGGCGGACGCGGTCGAGAACCTTCTCGGTCACGGCCGGGTCCAGCAGCGACTCCCCGCGGCCCACCGACTCGAGGGCGCTGATCAGGTCGCGGCCGCGGATCTGCTTCAGCAGGTAACCGGATGCGCCGGCGATGATCGCCGACAGGACCGCTTCTTCGTCTGGATAGCTGGTCAGGATGACGACGCGGGTCGCCGGAAACTCAGCCCGAATCTCGCGACAGGCCTCGATGCCCGATCCATCCGGCAGCCGGACGTCCATGACGACCAGGTCCGGCTCGAACTTGCGAGCCATCTCGACGGCTTCCGCCGCCGTGCCCGCTTCGGCGACGACCTGGAAGTGCTCGCGCCGCTCCAGCAGCGACACGAGACCCTGCCGAACGACCTCATGGTCGTCGACCACGAGAAGTCGCAGGGGGCGCGCTTCTATCTGGTCGGTCATTCGTCTCCTCGATCCGTAGCCCCGCCCGATGCTTCGCGACGGGGTACCGAAACGATAATACGCGTGCCGGAGCCGGGCTCGCTGTGAACCTCCAGTCGGCCACCGACAGACGAGGCGCGGGCGCGCATGTTGACAAGGCCCTGGTGGCCGGCGCCTCGAGGTTTGGCCCGATCGAAGCCGACTCCGTTGTCGCTGACAGTCATCGTCACGGCCCGATTTCGAGTCTCGACGTGGACGTTGCCCCGGGTCGCCTTGGAGTGGCGCGCGATGTTGCTGAGGGCTTCACGGGCGATCGAGAGAAGCTGACCGGTGAGCTCGGGAGGCAGGTCCGTGTCGTCTGCATCGGCCGTGTCGAGTTCCACGTCGACCATGCTGTTGACTCGAAACTCGTCGGCCAGAGCGGCCAGACCGCCAACCAGGCCGGCCTGCTCGAGCAGCTCAGGCCGGAGCCCGAAGATGAAGTTTCGGATGTCGCGGATCGATTGATCGAGCGAGTCGATGGCGCGCTCGACCCGGGCTCGAGCCAGGTCGGGCTCGTCGACCATGAGGTCCGGCACGTCTTCGAGCGATAGGCCGACCGCGTAAATGCTCTGGATGATGCCGTCGTGCAGGTCGCGACCGATCCGCTCGCGCTCCTCGACAATCGCCAGGCGCTGGACTTGCTCGTGAAGTCGGGCGTTCTCAATGGCAATGCCTGCGTGAAGAGCGAACATCTCGATCAGGCGCTCGTCGTCTTCGGTGAACTCGCCGATAGGCTGCTTGTTGGTCAGGTACAGTCGGCCGATCGACCGGCCTTTCATTCCGACCGGCACGCCCAGCAGCGACCGCATCGGCGGGTGGTTGGTCGGGAAGCCGTAGCGGCGCGGGTCGGCGGCGACGTCGCGCACGCGAACGGGACGGGTTTCGTTGGCTATCACGCCGAGAAGCCCGTAGCCGTGGGGCGGCGGCCCGATTCGTTCGCGCTCGGCGCGGCTGATGCCGCTGGTTATGAAGCGTTCGATTCCGCCTTCCTGGTCCACGATGCCGAGAGCCGCGTACTGGGCGTGGGCGAGCTCGCGGACGCGGTCGGTGATCAGCTGCAGGACGCGGTCCAGGTCAAGCACGCCCGCAATGCCGCGAGTCGCGGCGTCGAGCGCGATCAGCTCCTCCGAAGCCTGGCCGGCGCGGGCTCGCGACCAGGCGGAGCCGATGACGATCTCCAGGCCTCGGGCGCATTCATCGACGGAGACCACGGCCGCCGGTGGCGCATCCAGCTGGAGAGTGGCCAGGGTGTGATCGCCGAAATTGAGCTGGTACGTGTGCAGACCGGCCGCCTCGGCGCCCTGGTCAAGCAGGCTGCCGGCCCTGAGCTCGACTTCGGCCAGCGGCAGCGCGTCGACGCGGAGATGTCCACCGCCCAGCCCCGAACTGTCGATCACGCGGCCGAAGGCTGAGACCAGCTCGCCGTAGCTCTCAGGGCCCGGACGAATGTGCCAGCGCTCCAGGGCAGCCGACATTTCGCGCAGACGGAGCAGGCCGGTCGAGTCCTGGCTCGGGTGCGACGTCGGATGCGATGCGCTCATCAATAGGAGCCTAGCAGGCTGCCAACGCGCCGTCGCCACCGCTTCGGGTGTTCCGGCCCGCGGTGGCCTCCGGCGTCGCCGGGCAGCGCCCTCAGGCCAAAAAGATGCGACTGATCGCCGTCGAAGGCGCCATCGGGCCGGGGACGTTGGGCCCGCCGGAACGGGCCGGAGGTCCCTTGGCCCTCAACCGACCCACGCCCACCCTTGCCGAACACGCAGACCGGCAGCACTCCAGTGCATCGGCCGGACGGACAGGACGATGTCCCGAATCGAAACCGTACTGCTGGCGACCGACGGATCTCCGGCTTCGGAGCCGGCCAGTGAGGAGGCGATCGACCTGGCGATCCAGGTCGGGGCGCGGCTTCTCGTGGTCAGCGTCCTCGGCGCTGCCTCTAGATCATCCGAGGCATCAGCCGAAATCGGCGGCGTTGCGGACTCGCGCGACTCGTTGACGACGAAGGCCCACGCCATCGTTCAGCGCGCCAAGGCCGCCGGAGCCAACGCGACGTTCCTCGTCTGGGAGGGCGAGCCGGGCGATGCCATAGTTGCCGCCGCCGATTCCGAGAACGTGGACCTGATCGTGGTCGGCTCGCACGGCCGCAGCGGTGTCAGCCGCTTCCTCATCGGCAGCGTCTCGGACTACGTCGTCCGCCACGCCCATTGCCCGGTCATGGTGGTCCGCGGCGGCCTGGAAGCGACGCGGCACTAGCTTCTGGGGCGAGTTGCGGTGGCCACGGCAGGTCCGAGGCAGCGCCTCGGTGGCCGCGAGCCGGGGTCGCGCGACTCCCCTACTTCGTGTAGGCGCCCTCTGGATCGAGTTCCTCGCGAATCAGGCGCAGTTCTTCGGGCGTCGGCGCCGGGGTCGCCGCGAGCGGTTCCGCGACCTTCGGTTCCCAGCCAATCGTCTCGCGGACCTGGTCGAGAGTGGCTCCCGGGTGGATTGAGTCGAGGCGCATCTCGCCCGAATCGTCGAAGTGGTAGATCCCCAGGTCGGTCACGACGACCGACGGGCCACGGCCGAGCCAGCCCTCCTCGCGCCGGATTCTAGCCGCCGCCTCAGCTCCGCCGAGGTTGCCGGGCGAGGTTCGGAAGTCGATCCGATCGACGAACGAGCGCTTCGACTGGCGCATGATGACGAAGACCCGCCGAGCGTTGATGGCTATCTCGCATGCCCCGCCCGAGCCCGGAAGCCGTGTCTTCGGATGCGCGTAGTCGCCGATGACCGTGCTGTTGATGTTGCCGAAGCGATCGATCTGGGCCGCGCCCAGGAAGCCGACGTCAACCAGCCCGCCCTGCAGGTAGAAGCTGAACAACTCGAACATCGAGACGGCGGCCGTCGCGCCGGTGACGATCGTGGGGTCGCCGATCGAGAGCGGCAGCCGAGCGGGGACTGCGCCGAACGCGCCCGACTCGTACACGAGTTCCAGCGTGGGGGCGACGGTCAAGCGGGCCAGGTTGACGGCGATGTTCGGCAAGCCGACTCCGACGAAGCAGACGCGCTGGTCGGCCAGCTCGCGAGCCGCAGCCACGATCATCATTTCCGACCTGGAGAAGTCGGCGGCCACGGGCGCTCCGGACGCCGCGCCGGACGCCGCGGGCGCCGCTCCGGACGCCGCGCCGGACGCCGCGGGCGCCGCGCCGGACGCCGCGCCGGGCACGCGAGCGGGGCTGACTGCGGGCGGCTCGCTCATTTGTAGACCCCGTAGTCGACCGAGCCAGAGGGTGCACTGCCGGACGGCCGCAGGGCGGCCACTCGGTCGGCCCCGAGCTTGTCCACGTACTCCGCGCGACCGCTCACCGCGTAGACCCACTCGTCGAGCCAGGCCTGCGTAGTGACGGTCTCGCGGCTGATCGCGTCCCAATCGCGGTAGAAGCGGTTGTCGCGATCGTAGGCGCCCTGGACATACGAGGGGTGAGCGCCGAACGGCTCGACCACCACCGCATCGACGATCAGGCCGGGGACCACTGTTCGGTTGGGGTCCGCCCGGATCACGGCCTCGTCCACCAGCTCCTCGACAACGACGATGACCCGCTCCGCGGCGAAGGCCGCCTCCTTCTGGCAGCCGAGCAGGCCCCACATCTGCGTGTTGCCGCCGGCATCGGCCCGTTGGGCGTGGACGACCGTCACGTCGGGCTTGAGCGGGGGCACGGCGTAGACGGTGTCGTCGCCGTACGGGGAGCGAATCTCCCGGATGAGCGGGTTCGCCTTTGGCAGATCCGTTTCGAAATAGGACCGCAGTGGGAAGAACGGCATGTTGGACGCGCCGGCGGTGTAGCGGCCGACCATGCCGAAATGGCTGTACTCCTCCAACTCGAGCGGCGCTGGATCGGCATCCTCGACACGCCGGCGGATGGCGTGCAACCCGCCCACACCCGGATTGCCGAGCCAGCTGAAGACGAGCTTCCTGGCCGTGCCTGCCGCGACCATCTGGTCATAGATGAGGTCGGGTGTCAGGCGGGCCAGGGTCAGGTCGCGTCTGCGCTGGCGGATGATCTCGTGCCCGGCCGCGAAGCAGATCAGATGCGTGAAGCCTTCGATGGCGACGACGTCACCGTCGTGGACCAGCGCGGCGACGGCATCGCGCATCGAGGTGACCTTACTCATCGGCGCTCACCTGGCGATCATCCGCGGCTTACCAGCGCGGACCGGACCGGGCATCTGCCAGTCCAGCCCATCCTGCCATTTTCCAATCCGGGTGGCACGAGGTGAAGTGCCGGTACCCTGGGCACTTTGGCACCGTCCCAAAGAAGGCTTCGCAGCCACCGAATCCCCAGCGGGTGCTGTCCACATTGGAATTCAACGGGGCTGAGCGGGAATCTGGCGAGGGAGCGGTACAAACATGGCCCCGTGCCGCCCAGATTTGCATCTGGCAAATTCGTGCGCTGCGAGAGGAGAGCGGCCACTCAGTGATTCGCCGCGACCTCGGCCACGGCCTCTCCGAAGAGCGACAGGCCCGTAGCGGCTTCCGAGGCCGTGAGAACAAGCGGCGGTGACACTCGCACGACCGTGTGCCCAGCCTCGAGAACGAGCACTCCGCGCTGGAAACTGGCCCACTCAACGGCCGCCGCGTGCTCGTGCGTGTCGAACTCCACGCCGATCATCAGACCGATCCCGCGGACGTCGCGGATCACTGCAGGGAACCGCGCCTGCAGCGAGCGGAGACCCGCGAGCAGCTCGTCGCCTCGGGCCTTGGCGTTGTCCATCAGGCCGCCCTCGAGCAGCTTGATCGTCTCGAGCGAAGCCGCGCAGGCAAGCGGGTTACCGCCGTAGGTTGTGCCGTGTGCGCCGGGGCCCCACCTGGTCATGAGCGAGTCGCGAGCGATGAAGGCGCCGAGAGGCATACCACTGGCGATACCCTTGGCAGTGGCGACGATGTCCGGTTCCACATCCCAGTTCTGAATCGACCACATCTTGCCGGTCCGACCACCGCCCGCCTGGACTTCGTCGGCGATCAGCAGGATGCCCTGCTCGTCGCAAATGCGGCGCAGGCCTTGGATGAAGCCGTCTTCGGGGACGACGTAGCCGCCCTCGCCCTGGATCGGCTCCACGATGATCGCCGCCACCTCGGTCGGCGGCACGAGCTTGTCGAACAGGACTTCGTCGAACCACTTCAGGTCCGCTACATGGCCGAACGGGGCATGGAACACGCCCGGCAGCATCGGCCCGAAACCGGCGTGGTACTTCGCCTTGGAGGCAGTCAACGAGACGGAGCCGTACGAGCGGCCGTGGAAGGCGCCCAGGAATGAGACCAGATACTGGCGCTTGGTGGCGAAGCGGGCGAGTTTGATCGATCCCTCGACCGCCTCCGTCCCGGAGTTACCGAGGAAGACCCGGCACTTCTCCTTCATCGGCGCGATGCGAGCCAGCTCCGCACACATCTCCGCGTAGATCGGCAGGTAGAAGTCGGCGCTGTAATGGATCAGCTTCGCCGCCTGCTCCTGAATGCGGCGGACCACATCCGGGTGGCAGTGACCCGTGGAGGTGACCGCAATACCGGCGTTGAAGTCGAGCAAAAGGTTGCCGTCGATGTCCTCGATGACGCAGCCCTCGCCGCGCACGGGCACGACCGGGTAGGCCCGAGGCACGCTCGGCGAAGTCCACTGTGCATCGAACTCCAGGTGGGCTCGCGCCTTCGGGCCGGGCAGCTCGGTGACGACATGCGGGACTGTGGGAGCCTGGGCGAGCCTGCTGGGAGCCTGGATCACGGTGCACCTCGACTGTGTCGTCGCCGCCGCCCGAAGGACCCAGCGGCAGCGGTAACGGATAGCCTTTATGCAGGCTGGATATGCCGACAGTATAGACGAGCAGCACCGCTCGCCGGAGACAAGGGAGCCCCTCCAGCCGTTTCATCGCTTCGCCCGGCCGGCCGATTCGGTCGGCGAGCCATTCTCCGGCCGCGCTATTGCGCCGCTGCTCGGGGGAGCCGCTGATCCTTCGTCGAACGAGATCTAGTCGACGAGAGTCTGCGACTGCTCGCGCATGAACTGCGGGACGTAGTACAGGCCGCCTGAGGCCTTGCCGGACGTGCCGGAACCCTTCCAGCCACCGAACGGCTGGATGCCCGGCCAGGCCCCCGTCGTCGCGCCGGCCCGGCGGTTGATGTAGATGACACCGGCCTCGCTCGCCTCTTCGAAATGAGAGATCTCTTCGCGATCGTCGCTGAAGAAGCCTGCGGTCAGACCGTAGATAGTGTCGTTCGCCCGCTCGATGGCCTCGTCGAGCGAACTTACCTTCGCCACCGCCACGAGCGGCACGAACAGCTCATCGCGCCAGATGCGATGGTCGGCCGGCAGGTCTGCCACGACGGTCGGAGCAACGTAGAGATCCGTGCCGTGACCGTCCAGCACCTCGCCGCCGATGATGACTCGCCCGTCGCGTTTGGCTTCCGCAACGGCGGCGTCGTACTTGGCCCTGGCCTTGGCGTTCACCAGCGGCCCCAGCCAGACTTTGCGGTCCGTGGGGTCGCCGACGGAGATGCCTTTGGTCTTGGCCACGAGCGCTTCGAGGAACGCATCGTAGACGGGCGCCTGAACGTAGACCCGGCTGCAGGCCGAGCACTTCTGGCCGCCGTAGCCGAAGGCCGAGCGCATGACGCCCTCGGCCGCCTCTTCCAGATCGGCCCGGGCGCTGACGATGGCCGGGTTCTTGCCGCCCATCTCGACGACCACAGGCTTCGGGTATCGCTTGCTGAAGGTCTTGAAGATCTCGTTGAAGCCGATCTCGTAGGAGCCGGTGAAGAGCATTCCGTCGACGCCTTCATTCTCCTGAAGCTCGGCGCCAACCGTGGCCCCGGGACCACTGACCATGTTGAATGCGCCTCGAGGCAGGCCGGCCTGATCGGCAATCTCGGCCAGCTTCAGGCCGCACAGCGGGGCATCGGACGACGGCTTGTAGACGACTGCGTTCCCGGCGACCAGCGCGCCCCCCGAGGGCCCGCCCGACAATGCCAGCGGGAAGTTGAAGGGGCTGATGACTGCCCAAACGCCGTGCGGCTTGAGAACGGAGCGGGTGTGGACGGTGGGGTCGCCAAGATTGCCCATCGGGTGGTCGAAGCCGTCGTTCGCCTGGATCTGGTCGCAGTAGTAGCGGATAAGATCGGCGGTCTCCTCGACGTCGCCGAGCGCCTCGAGCCGGTTCTTGCCGACCTCGATACCCATCAGCGCGGCCAGCTCCATCTGCCGCTCGCTGATGATGTCCGCCAACCGGCGCATCACCGCGATTCGCTCCGACCACGGCGTTCGGGCCCAGGACGGGGCGGCAGCACGAGCGGCGGCTATCGCATCACGGACATCCTGACGGGTGCCCTTGGCGAACCGCCCCACCAGCGAGCCATCTACCGGCGAGCGCTTCTCGAACGTCTCCGGGGCCGTTCGCCATTCACCGTTTATGTAGAGAGCGTGCGTGGCGCCGAGCTCGCCTCGGGCGATGGCCAGACCGGCGTCGTAGGAGGCGTGCAGCTGTTCGTTGTCGTTGCGCAGCGTTGCGTAGGTGATCTTGAGCCGGGGCTCAGACGTCGCCGTCATCCGAACGCCCTCCTGGGGCAGCGTTGTGGGGAGCCGCACCGCCCCGAGCCGCGCGCTCGCAGCAGGGCGCAGACCCTTTGACTTCCAGTCTACCGCGACCTTCGGCCGAGGCTCGGGTCAGGTTTCGGGTCGTCCTCGCCAACTACCTTCAGGCGATCTTCATACCGTGCCGCGTCAGCCGACGAGCGCGGCAACGACCTCTACGATCGAAGGCGCAACGGCATCCGGTGCCCGGCCGCCTCGCTCGGAGGCGCGCGCCAGCTCCGCGTCGCCGTGCTTGCCCGACCGAACGAAAACGCCACGTAAGCCGGCCTTCTGCGCGCCGCGGATGTCGTTCCACATGTCGTCGCCGACCATTGCCACGTCCCGAAGCGAGAGGCGGTTCGACGGCCCGTGGCCGCCTTCCTGGGCCAGCAGCCTCACGGCCTCACGGAAGAATGTCGGCGACGGCTTGCCCGTGACGAGCGCCCGTCGCTCCGTGGCGAATTCCAGGCCGGCGACGTAGGCCCCCGCGTCGAGGGTGGCACCGTCCGGCGTAAGCCACCAACGGTTCTTGTGCATGGCCACCAATCGAGCCCCGTTCCGCACCAGCCGGAAGGCGGACTGCATGTTGCGGGAAGTGAACTCGTCGGCGGCGTCTCCAACGATGACCGCGGCCACTCGCGCTTCGGGCTCGGCCGCCTCGTCGTGAGAGAGCAATTGCAGCCCGGCGAACTCCGTCAGTGCGTCCTGCGATGCCATCACATAAAGCGGTCTGGAACCGTAGCGACGCCTGGCCAGGGCCGCCGCCGTGGACACGGCGCTCACGATCCGTTCGGCGGAGATCGGCAACCCGGCCTCCGTCAGCTCGCGGGCGAGAGTGGCGCGGCTCGCCAGAGACACGTTCGTTCCGACGAGATACGGAAGCCCTCGGGCATCCAGCGCCCCCAGAGCCTCGTCCGCTCCGGGCAGGAGGACGCCCCTCACGGTCAGAACACCGTCCAGATCCAGGACGAGCCCTCGGACGCCGGCCAGTCGTTCCTGCAGCTGGGCGGAGCCCCGGGCGTTGCCGGCCGCGCCCGCACTGGTCCGGGGGTCCGCCGTATTGATCTCCATGGCCCGATCGTCGCACACCCGCCCGATTCGCGCCCGTCCCGGAGCGCGTCGGCGAGAACCACGAGCCGCACCCCGGGCAGGGTATCCTTCACCGGAACTGCGCCCTATCACGCTTGTTCCGTGCTCCCGGACCAACCTACGGGGGAGCCTTGACACCATCCGCCTGGCATTGCCGGGCGGTCGCCGGAGACTTGGATGACCGACTCGAGACCGATTCATAGCGTGGTCCTGGTGAAGCAGGTGCCCGACACGCACAACGTCACCGGCGACGTGATGACCAAAGACGGCACGATGAACCGGGGAGCCCTGCCTGCCATCTTCAACCCCGAGGATCTCAACGCCCTCGAGATGGCGCTGCAGATCCGGGCAGACCACGGCGGCTCAGTCACCGTCATCACCATGGGGCCGCCCAAGGCGGCCAACATCCTGCGCGATTCTCTGTTTCGCGGCGCCGACAGGGTCGTCCTGCTGACGGACCGCAAGTTCGCCGGCGCCGACACGCTCGCGACTTCATACGTCCTGCAACTGGCGGTTGAAAAGCTCGGTCGGTTCGACCTGGTCCTGTGCGGCCGTCAGGCCATCGACGGGGACACGGCCCAGGTCGGTCCGCAGACGGCCGAGAAGCTCGGCATCCCGCAGATCACCTACGTGGAGTCAATCGTTGAGATCACTTCGACCCACATCACCGCCGAGCGAGCCCTCGACTCCGGGTCGGAGATCGTGCGTTGCACGCTCCCCTGCCTGCTTACCGTCGTCGGGTCGGCGAATACGCCTCGCCCGGCCTCGGTCCGACGCCAGATGGAGCGCAAGCTCGCCGCCGCGCCGAGCGATTACAAGGCCATTCGAGCGAAGTGGCCCGAATTCGAAACGGACGAAGCCCTGGAGGCCTTCCTGTCGAAGCACGATCTGAAGATCCCTGTCTGGACGGCCGAGGACATCGGCGCGACCGAGGGCAGCATCGGCCTGGCGGGCTCGCCGACACAGGTCCACAAGATCAACTTCGTGGTCCTGGAGAGCACCGAGAGCAAGACCGTCCCGCCCACGCCCGAAGGAATTGCGGCGATGGTTGCCGAGCTGGTCCATGAATACATCGTCGGGTAGGCGCGAAATGGCTGCGACCAAGAGCATCTGGGTATTCATCGAGCACACCAACGATCACATCGCCGACGTCAGCCTCGAGCTCACCGGCAAAGCCCGGGAACTGGCCGACCAGCTCGGTTACGAGGTCGTCGGCCTGCTGTGCGGCCGGGCCGTCGACGACCTCGCCCAGCAGGTGATCCACCACGGCGCCGACCGTGTCCTCCTGGCAGACCATGAGGAACTGTCCCTGTACCGCACCCTGCCGTACGCCCGGGTGGCCATCGCGGAGGCACAGCGCCGAAAGCCGGAGATCTTCCTGGTCGGTGGGACTCCGAACGGACGCGACTTCGCGCCTCGAGTCGCCAGCGCCCTGCGCTGCGGACTGACGGCCGACTGCACAGACCTCCAGATCGGCGACTACCACGTCAGGAAGGAAGACAAGACCTACAAGGATCTGCTCTATCAGATCCGGCCGGCCTTTGGCGGCAACCTGATCGCCACGATCGTGAACCCGAACACCCGACCCCAGATGGCCACGGTCCGCGAAGGCGTCATGCGCAAGCTGGCTGCCGACGCGACCCGAACCGGGGTCGTTGAGAAGATCGTCCCTGCTTTCGAGCCCGGCGACTTCGCCCTCGAGGTCCTGAGCCGCCAGGTTCGCAAGTCCACGGTCAAGCTCAAGGACGCCACGGTGATCGTCGCCGGCGGCGCCGGCGTGGACGGAGCCGACGAGTTTGCCCTCTTGCGCGACCTGGCCAACCTGCTCGGGGGCGAGGTTGGCGCGTCGCGAGCCGCCGTCGACGCAGGCTTGATCGACCGCGCTCACCAGGTCGGCCAGACCGGAACTACAGTCCGGCCGCGCCTGTACATCGCGGCGGGCATTTCGGGAGCGATCCAGCACCGGGCCGGCATGGACCAGTCATCCAAGATCATCGCCATCAACACCGACCCGGCTGCGCCGATGTTCCAGATCGCCCACTACCGCATCGTCGGCGATGTCGGTGAGGTGTTGCCCATGATCATTAAGTCCCTGCGCGAGCGCTCCATCGACCAGAGAGAAGCTGAATGAGCGAGAACTTCTTCTCCGACAACCCCGACCTTCAGTTCCGGCTGGAGCAGCTCGATCTCCGCGAGGCGTTGGAGTTCAAGGAGAAGGGATACGCCGAGGCCGAGACTTACCCGGGCGCGCCGCGCAACTACGCCGATGCCAAGGACAACTACCGGATCGTTCTGGAGGTCCTGGGTGAGGTCTGCGGCGAGCGCGTGGCACCCCGGGCCGCGGAGGCGGACGAAGAGGGCGCCCACTTCGAGCATGGCGAGGTCACCTACGCCGCCGCCACGCTGGATGCCATCGAAGCTCTGCGCCAGGCCGAGCTATTCGGGGCGATGCTGCCGCGGGAGTACGGTGGCCTGAACCTGCCCGAGTCGATCTACCAGATGATGGTCGAGGTGGTGGCCCGGGCCGAGAGCGGCCTGATGACCGTCTACGGCCTCCAGGAGATCGCCTCTATGATCGATGAGTACGGCGACCCCGAGACCAAGGCCCGCGTCCTGCCGAAGTTTGCGCGCGGCGAGGTCTCGGGCGCGATGGTCCTGACCGAGGCCGACGCCGGGTCGGACCTGGGCGCCGTGGCGACGCGCGCGACCCTGGACGATGCCACGGGCCAGTGGCACCTCAACGGCGTGAAGCGCTTCATCACCAACGGTCTGGCCGACATCTCGGTTGTCCTGGCCCGCAGCGAGGAGGGGTCCACCGACGCCCGCGGCCTTTCGATGTTCCTGGTGGAGCGCGACGACACCGTCAAGATCCGCCGCATCGAAAACAAGATGGGGATCCACGCCTCCCCGACGTGCGAGATCCAGTACAACAACACGCCGGCGATCCTGGTCGGCAAGCGCCGCTTCGGACTCATGCGCTACGCCATGAACCTCATGAACGGGGCGCGCCTGGCGGTCGGGGCGCAGGCCCTCGGGATCGCCGAGGCTGCCTATCGGGAGGCCGACCGCTACTCCAGGGAGCGCATCCAGTTCGGCAAGCCGATCCGCTCATTGCCGGCCGTGAGCCGGCTGTTGCTTTCGATGCGCGTCGACCTGGAATCGAGTCGAGCGCTGCTGGCCGAGACGGCCCGCTGGGTAGACCTGTGGAAGGTCTACGACAGGGCCGTCGGCGAGGGCACGGCGCCCGACATGGATGCGGCCCGCGCCCGCCTGAGGCAGTGCCAGACACTGGCCGAAACCCTCACCCCGATGGTGAAGTACTGCGCCACCGAGATGGGCAACCGCGTCTGCTATCAGTCGATGCAGGTTCACGGCGGCGTGGGCTACATGCGCGAGTTCAACATCGAGCGGCTGTTCCGCGACGTTCGCATCACCAACATCTACGAGGGCACCAGCCAGCTGCAGGTCGTGGCGGCGATCGGGAAGATCCTCAACCATTCGCTCGATCCGCTCCTTGCGGAGTGGAGAGCCGCCTCGTATCCGGCCGACATGGCGGCCGAGAAGGCAATCCTGGACGAGCTAACCGACGTATACGGCAAGGCGGTCGATGCCCTGAAGGCCCAGCCTGAACGAGACCGCGTCGACTACTACGCTTGCGACCTGGTCGACACTGCCGTGTGGCTGGTGAACTGCTGGCTGCTGCTGCGCGACACTAACGTGCTGGAGTCGAAGAAGGCCGTGGCCCGAACATACATCGCGTCGGTCGCGCCGCGGCTGCGGGCCTCGGCCGGGGTCGTGATGGCCGCCAGCCCGGTGCCGCTCGAGGCGATCCCGGCCCTGCTCGGGTAGGTCTGCCTCCGAGCCGAGGCCAGCAGAGGGCCACCGGTTCGTGATCGCCAGCACCGCGGGTCGTTCGGCTGCGACGCAACGAATTGCGGGGTGGTTTGTGGAGCGCTGTGGTTAGGCTTATTCTGCAAGCGGGTCGACGGCATCCATCGCGCGCGTAACGATCGAGGTCCCGCGGGGTTTGGACAGGAGGCACCGGTCAGTGCCGAGAGGGCCAGGGCCACCGATCCGCCCGCGGCTTGGCGCTCAAGACAAGGAGGACCCCTGAACTCATGAGATTGGACCGAACGGCAGGCTCCGACGCCGACCAGGCGCCCGCCACCGCCCCGCAGCCCGGTACCATCGCATCTGCTGCCACGGCAGTCGCGAAGCCACGGGTTGCCCGTCGGCTTGCCAGACCGGCCGACGACTGCGAGCACGAGGGCCTCCTCAAGGGCAAGAAGGCGCTGGTCTTTGGCGTCGCGAACGACCACTCGATCGCCTGGGGCATAGCCAGGGCGCTCCACGACCAGGGCGCGAAGGTCGGTTTCAGCTCGATGGCCTCGCTCATCAAGCGGCGCGTCCGCCCTCTGGCCGCCTCGATCGGCTCCACATTCGTCGAGCCCTGCGACGTCCGCGACGACGACGAGATACGGCGCGTCTTCGAACACTGGCACGCCAGAGAAGGCGATCTCGACATCCTCGTGCATGCCGTCGCCTTTGCCGAGAAAGAAGACCTCGCCGGCAATTTCTCGGCAACCAGCCGTAACGGCTTCCACACGGCCTTCGACATCAGCGTCTACTCGCTTATCGCGATGGCCCGCGAGGCCCGGCCGTACATGAAGCCCGGCTCCTCGATCATGACGATGACCTACTACGGCGCCGAGAAGGTCATGCCCCACTACAACATCATGGGCGTGGCCAAGGCCGCCCTCGAGGCGTCCACTCGCTACCTGGCCGCCGACCTGGGCCCCAGTGGGATCCGCGTCAACGCCATCAGCGCCGGCCCGATCCGGACGCTCTCCGCCCACGGCATCGCCGGGTTCAAGATGATGTACGGCGGCTTCAAGGAGGTCGCGCCGCTGCGCTCTCACATCACGATCGAGGACGTCGCCGGTACCGCCGTCTACCTGGCCAGCCCGCTCTCGGGCCAGACGACCGGCGAAGTCATCTACGTCGACGGTGGTTTCAATATCCTGGGGCTGCCGGTCGCCGAGGAGTAGGTCACGCAGGCGGGCTCCGACCTCTCCGACGTCGCGGGGTCGAAGTGGACAGGTCACCAGTAGGCCCCGCCTTCGACCTTCTCGTAGTGGCGTGGAGTCTCCGATGGCTTGGGGCGAGTCCAATGCTCGTTGTAAAGCTTGGAAATGATCTCGTGTTCATCCCATCGACCGCCACGGATGCCGAATAGGATCTGCGTGGCGCCGCCCAGGTGCAGGGCGATCTTGCCCAGCTTCTTGGCGTGGGCGGCCAGCGGCAACCCATAGGCTCCCGCTCCGACGATGCACACCTCGAAGTCGACGGCCTCCATCTCCGACTTCATGCAGTTGAGGGCGTCGAACCAGGAGGCGTGCTCTGCGTGCTCTCCGGCGATCGACTGTACCGCCCTGAGAACTTGCAGGTCGAAGTCCGGAAGAATCCGGGGATCTTCGAAGAGCAGCCGGCGTTTCTGTCCGTAGTTTTCAAGGATCGAGTCGGCGAATGGATGCACCACGAGCACTCTCTTGCCGGCGAGTTCGATGCTCCATGGGTCGTTGTGGTAGTAGGGCTCAAGACTCCTGAGTGGAATGAGATCGGCCCGCGGGCAGAACTCCCGAGCCAGATCGCTCTCCCCGCGGTTGAACCAAACGCAGATCGCGTCGAGTTCGCGCACGGCTTCCAGGTACACCTCGGCGAAACCATCCAGTGTCCTGTTGGTCGCGGGAAAGAAACCGGCGTTGTTAGCCATCATGGAGACGACGGTCCCCGGGTACGCTTTGGGCCATCCGGCGCGACGAGCCTTCAGATAGTGCGTCAGGCAGTCCAGCTCAACCGTTCCCGGGCGTCCGACGAGATATGGGCGTCCAAGCGACAGCGCACTTCGAATGAGGAAGTTGCCTTCGCTGAGCGTCAAGATGGGCCTGTGGTAGTCCGACGGTTTGAGGCGACCCGGCTCGTCGCGGTGCCCCTGCTGCCAGGCGCGAATGGCCCTCCCACCGGGCACTCGGCGTATCTGGTTGCGCAGCGACTTGGAGAATCCCATTCTTGCGGCGGCTCAGTCGGCCCCACCGGGCAGTTCGAAGCGCATCAGCCGCCAGGTCGCGATCGCCAGGGTCGCAGCCACCAGGACCCCGGCGAGGATGAAGCCGGTCTCCGCGGAAAGGCGCGCTTCCTGAACCGGCAGACTGTAGATCGCCGCCGAGGCGCCGAGCGCATACTGCCGGATCGAGAGGTTGGCGATGCCCGGCAGCAGCACCGAGAGCGCTCCCTCCCAGACCAGCATGTAACCGACGCCGATGACCAATGCCCGGCGCGTGAACAAACTGAGCGCGAGGAAGAGCGAGACGTAGCAGACGGAGCCGACCACCATGGCCAGCACCTGCGCTTCGGTGGCAAGCACTCCGTCGTTTCCGGCCGGGGCGAGGTCGATGAAGCCGGCCAGCGCAGTCGAGGCAACGGTCAGCAGGATGGCGACCGCCGCGGCGCTGAGCGCCTTACCGGCGACCACGGCCCACCGCGAGAGCGGCTTCGCCAGCAGATAGACGATCGTGCCGTCGTCGATCTCGGCGCCAAAGGCGCCCGACCCAAACAGAATCGCGACCAGCGGCAGCAGGATCGTTATCGAAATGGTATCGAAGACGCGCCGCGTGAACGGCTCTATGGCGGTCTCGCCCCCAGCTCGGAAAGCGATGGCCAGGAGCACGGGAAGAGTCGAGAGCAGAACCAGAAGGAGCGTTCGGCGGCGTCCGAGCAACTGCCGGAGGGTGATCCTGGCAATCTCCGGGATAGCTCCGATAGAGCCCACGCCGGGGTTCCCTCTCATCGACGCACCAGGTAGTCGAAGACGTGCTCGAGCGACTCGTCGGCGGAGACGACTTCGAAGAGCCGAACGCCGGCCGAGCGACTTGCACCGGCGACTAGTCGGCGAAAGGCACCGAGCTGGGCGGTCTGGACCGAAAGCCCGGCTTCCGTGAGCTCGACAGCGAATACCGCCGGGTCGGCCATCAGCGCCGTGGCCAGCCGCCGGTCGTCACTGGAACGCAGGGTGATGGTGTGCGGCCGGTCCGTCATCAGGGCGCGAATGGCGTGGTAGTCGCCGGAGGCGGCAAGCCGGCCGGCGACCATGACCAGGATCTCCGTCCCGACCCGCTCGACCTCCTCGAGGACGTGCGACGAGAAGAGGATGGTCCGACCTGCCTCGGCCAGCTCGCCGAGGAGATCCATCATGGCGATTCGCTGGCGAGGATCCATGCCGTTGAAGGGTTCGTCGAGGAGGAGCACCTGCGGGTCGTGGACCAGCGAACCCGCGACCTTCACGCGCTGCCGCATGCCCTTGGAGTAGGTGCCGATCGGGCGGTCCATGGCGTCTTCCAGTCCGACCCGTGCGATGGCGGCGCGCGCCGCCCCGCCCGCGTTCGGGAGGCCCTGAAGTCGGGCGTTAAACCTCACGTACTCCAGGCCCGTCAGGAACGAATAGACGGCCTCTCGCTCCGGAACGAGCCCGATCTGGCGGTAGACCGACGGATCGCGGTGAGGCATGCGGCCCAAGACCCGGACCTCGCCGGCGGACGGCGCGAGGAAGCCGGCCAGCATGTGGAGCAGCGTCGTCTTGCCTGCCCCGTTGGGGCCCAGCAGGCCGGTGACGCCGGCTCCAAGGGTGAAGCTGACGTCGTTGACGGCGACGACGTTTCCGTACCAGCGCGCGGCGTGGACAAGTTCGATGGCCGGCGAGGCCGCAGGCGCCCGCGTGGTCGGCGCGTTGGCCTCCGGCGCGAGTTCGCGCGAAGGCGCCAGCGCACCAACTTCGGGAGCACGCGGCGCGGTCATGCCGGAACCCTGCGGTATCGGTAGGCGAGGACTGCCGTCATCACGACGATGCTGGCCAGCGCGGCGGCCAGGTACTCGCCGCTCGTCAGATTGCCACTGAAGTCCTGAGGATCGAGCTTCTCTCCGAAGAACCAGTGGACGGCGCCATTCAGCGATGTGAGCGGCGTGACGAGGAAGAGCTTGTCGGACCAGGACGAGCCGGACGTCTGACCGATCGAGTAGATCGCCGCCGGTATGGCCTCCATCAAGAGAACGTAGGCCACCATGCCGATGGCGGAGTAGGCCCGCCGGGGCGAGAACGAGGAGATCGCCAGCGAGATGGCGGCAAGGCCGGCTGAGATCAAGGCGTTGGCAGGCACGGCAGGCAGGGCCCTGGGCCACTCGTCGCCGATGGCCCCGAAGGTGTCCGGCTTCATGAGGACGTCGCCGACGAACAGCGCCAGGGTCGGCACGAGCAGGAGCAGGAACAGGGCCGTTGCCAGTGAGCCGAGCCTGGCCAGGGCGTATTCGATCCGGCCCATCGACCTGGTGAAGTAGAGCGGCAGAACCTGGTTGCGCTGATCGCGGCAGACGAGTTCGGGCGCTTGGGCAACGCAGAAGAAGAAGACGAGGATGGAGAAGGCCGGGAAATAGGAGTCGTACGTCAGGAGCGTGACGTTCGCGCCCGAGGCGACCTGCTGGGTAATGACCGAGGAGAAGGCCAGCTGGACCACCGCCGGCAGGGCGTAGAAGCCGGCCAGCAGAAACGGGGCCACCTTGGCGGTCGTCGGCCGGCCGAAGCCCCAGATGCCGCGGAAACTCTCGACGAAGAGCGACCACATTGCGTAGGCGCGGCCGTTTCGCTTGCCCTCGTAGTGGCGGTAACCGAGGTCGTAGATGTTGCCGGCGGGCGAGGTGGCGGTGAAGCGGCTCGGAGCGGTCATCCGGAACTGCCCGCCGTCGGGGCGGCGTCGCGAAAGAGGTCTTCGAGGCGGCCGCGCTCCTGCTGGACCCGAACCAGCGGCAGGCCCAGATCGGCAACGATGTCGCGCACATCGTCGTACAGCGCCTCGCTGTTGAGGGCGATGAGGACGCGGGGCCCGTCCTGTCGTGCCCGGGCACCACTCGCGGCCAGGGCCGTGACGAGCCGGTCGGCGCCCTCTTCGACTTCGACCGCAAGAACCGGCGTCCGCTCCGTGAAAGTCGAGATCGGCGCTGCCCGCAGGAGATGACCCGCGTCAATCGCCAGTAGATACGTGCAGACCTGCTCGATTTCGCCGAGCAGGTGCGAGGCGACGATGACCGTGATCCCGAACTCTGTACCTGTCCGCTTGATCAGATCGAGCATCTCGTCGCGACCGGCCGGGTCGAGGCCGTTCGTAGGCTCGTCGAGAAGCAGCAGCTTGGGATCGTGGACCAGTGCCTGCGCGAGCTTGACCCGCTGCTTCATGCCGGTCGAGTAGCCGCCGATCTGGCGGTAGCGCTCCTCGTACAGGCCGACGTGGCGCAGGACTTCGGCGGTCCGCTCCCGCGCGGCCGTTCGCGGAAGACCTGAGATTCGGGCCATGTGCGTGACGAACTCGGTCGCGCCGACATCCGGCGGCAGGCAGTCGTGTTCGGGCATGTAACCGACGAACTGGCGGATCGAGCGAGTTTCCGTCACCGAGTCCATCCCGAGGACGGAGGCTCGTCCGGCCGTAGGCGAAATCAGGCCGAGCAGGACCTTGAGGAGAGTGCTCTTGCCTGCGCCGTTGGCGCCGACCAGGCCGATGATGCCCGGCTCCACCCGAAGATCGAGCCCGTCGAGGGCCTTGACCGGACCGTAGTACTTCGACAGGCTCGCCGTCTCGATCAGCGCCACAGAGTGATCTCCCTCCCAGGCTCGGGGTAGATCATACCGGCGGGGCGATCGCGGGGAGAGCCAAACGCACCGGCGGAAGCGCGACCCGCTCATGCCGATTCGCGACGTTCGACTCCACGCGGGCTGGGCCGGCAGTTCTCCTGCGAGGGACGACCGTGCGACAACCTCGACCTATCTGCCTCGCGACAGTTCATGTGGGAGTGCTGTGTTCAGCATTGACTGAACTTCGTGAACGAACTAGCCTGGGCTGACCCAGGCGGGCCGACACGAGCCGGCCCGGGCCTGGGAAGGCCCCGGAGGCAACCGAGTGGACGACATCTTGGAGCGTGCCCGGGAGACTCGGAAGGTTCGGATGTCCGCGGAGCGCTTCGTCGAGGAGATCGGTCTGGTCTTCGACTCGATGCACCTGCCCCGCATGGCCGGCCGAGTACTTGGGGCCATCCTGCTGGGCCCGGCGGATGGGCCCACGGCCGCAGAGCTCGCCGAGACTCTTCAGGCGAGCAAAGGCTCGATCTGCAACATGACCCAGCTCCTGATCCACTACCGCTTCATCGAACGAACGGTGCGCGCCGGCGATCGCCGCGACCGATTCGTGATCAAGTCCGGAGCCTGGGCTCGGATGATGCTGTGGCGACTTGAGCTCTTGCAACGACTGCAGGAGCTCGCCGGCGACGGCCTCGAACTGCTGGGCCCGGAAGGCAATCCCGAACCGCTGCAGGAGGTTCGCGACATGTACGCATTCCTGGAACGTGAACTGCCCAAGCTCTTCGATCGATGGGAGGTTGAACGCCCGACGCTTCGGAAGGAGGCCCCCTGATGACGGCCGCCATAGAGACTCACAAGCTGACCAAGTGGTATGGCCGCTCACGTGGTGTCATCGACGTGGATCTCGTCGTCGAGACGGGTCAGATCTTCGGGTTCCTGGGCCCCAACGGCGCGGGCAAGTCGACCACGATCCGCCTGCTGCTGGACCTCATCCGGCCGACAAGCGGATCGGCCAGCGTGCTGGGGCTGGACGTTCATCGCGATCGCCTCGCCATCGACCGGCGAGTCAGCTACGTTCCCGGCGAGCTGTCGCTTTATGACGACCTTACCGGGCTGCAGCTGCTGACTTACCTGGGCAACCTCCACGGGACCGTCGACGCCGCCTATCGGGACGCCCTGATCCAACGGCTCGAACTCGACCCGACCATGCGAATCAAGAGCCTGTCGAGGGGCAACAAGCAGAAAGTCGGGCTGGTCGCCGCGTTCATGATCAGGCCCGAATTGCTGATCCTCGATGAGCCCACGGCCGGCCTGGACCCCTTCATTCAGCTCGAGTTCGAACACCTCTGCGAAGAGGCCCGCGGCGAAGATCGGACGGTGTTCATCTCTTCGCACCAGCTGCCCGAAGTCGAGCATCTTTGCGATCGCGTCGGAATCATCCGCGAGGGCCGCCTGCTCGCCGTCGAGTTGATCACCTCGCTCAAGGATCGGGCCCTGCGCCGGCTCGAGATCGACTTCGGAAGCCCGGTTCCGACCGAGGCATTCGCAAACCTGCCCGGCGTTCGCGATCTGACCGTCGACAACGGCATCCTCCGCTGCACTGTCATGGGCAGCCTCGACGCGCTCGTCAAGACGGCCGCCCTTTTCGAGGTCAGAAACCTCCGGACGATCGAAACGAGCCTTGAGGAGATCTTCATGGCCTACTACGGAGCTGGCGACGGCGCCGTCGCGAAGGAGGCGGGTCATGCTGCTGCGTAGCGTCTTCACCAAGACGATCCGCGACCTGCGCTGGCCGACCTTTTGGGTAGCGCTCGGCATGGGGGCGATGACCGGCTACTTCGCCCTGCTCTTCCCCACCTACTCCAAGCTGTTCGACCTCAACGACATGCTGGCGAAGATGGGGCCGGCGGCCAAGCTGTTCGGCGCCAGCCTTGGTGACGCCAGCACGCTCGTTGGCTTCCTGCACATAGAGCTCTTCTCGATGATCCTGCCCGCGCTCATGGTTGCCTTCGCGGCCGGCATGGCGAGCGGCTTCACGGCGGGCGAGGAATCGCGTGGCACCATCGACGTTCTGCTCTCGTATCCGGTCTCTCGACGGCGCCTCGTCCTCGAGAAGTCGCTGGCGGTGATGATCGGCTGCGTCGTCGCTGCAGTCGTCGTGCTCGTGTTCGCCCTTGCCGGGGCCGCCATGAGCGCAAGTCCCCTACCTGCGGATCGGTTGGCATCTGCCCTGGCCATGCTGGTTCTGCTGGGCCTGGCATTCGGGGCGATCGCTCTCGCGATCTCGGCTGCTAGCGGCAAGCGGGCGGCAGCGATCGGCGTGGCCATCGCCCTGATGGTGGTGATGTACCTGGTAGACACGCTCGCTTCGATAGTGGACGGCCTGGGCATGCTGCAGCCGCTCTCGCTCTTCCACTACTACATGGGCAGCGACCCACTCCGGAACGGCATCAGCCTCCCCGACGCGGGGGTCCTGGGGGCGGTTGCCCTGATCTTCCTGGCCGTGTCCCTGATCGCATTCGATCGCCGCGACCTGGCGGCATAGGCGGTAATGGCCGGGGCCGGCTGGAACGCCCCGCGGCCGCCCGGTCGACGGCCGCGGCCCGATTCAGGCGGCGGGGTACTGCCGGATCGAGCGCACCGGCGCCGTGCCGCCGATATAGAGTAGTCACCACCTTAGTATTCCCGACTCTCCGCTGGAGTCTCGCGAGCTGAACGGCATCGAGCACGGAGCTGAAAGACTCGACATGCCCGGACGGACGGCTGAACCACCGAAAAGCACCACCAGGACTTCGCCGGAATCGGGCGATTTCTCGGGCTATCTCGCCAGGAACCTGGCAGATGCGTACCGACTGGCCGTCATGACGCTCGACGATCCGATCGAGGCCGGGACGGTGGTCCACGACGCCATCATGTCGGTCTGGGTGGCCGCAGGGGCCGGGTCGACGCGCGACCTGGACGACGCCTTCCGCGGTCGGTTGGAAGCCGATGTCCAGGCGGCGATTCGCGCGTCTCACACGGGCGCCGGCGCTGTTGCGCTCGGCCCGCTCGAGGCCGCCATCGCCGGACTGAGTCCCCGCGTCCAGCTCGACCTGGTCCGTGGCTTCGGGCCGCGAGCGTCGACGGCCGCCGGCGGCGTGAGCGGGCCCGAACCCGGCCGGAACGCCACCGAGGCCCTGCGAGCGCTCCGCGAGCGCTTGGATGCGGGCGACGCCGCAACTGTCCGACCCGCCGACCCTGAGGCGCAACTGCGCGACCTCTACGCCAGCCGCGATCCAGGGGAGACGCCGCCGCTGCACCTCCGCTTGAGGCTGCACCAGGACGGCCGCGACGCCGACGCGGCGACGGCGGAGCGCGCCCGTCGGGAGCGAGCGTCGGGCTGGCGCTTCGTCGTGAGCGCCTTCATGGCCATGGTCGTCCTGACCCTGGTCGTGTCCCTGGCCAGCGTCCTCGGGGTTCGGGGCAGCGCAGCGGCCAGCGGGGACCCGACGGGCGACCCGGCCTCTCCCCTGACCATCTCCGGCATCTCCGTCGTGCAGAGCGGCATCGCGGGCGAGGCCGTCCACGTCGGCGCCACCCAGCGGAGTCTCATCGTCGCGTTCGCGGCGTCGCCACAGTGGCACGCCTCGTCCACGGAATGCCTGGCCGACGTGATGGGCACCATCGACTGGCTGGGCAACCCGACCTGGATCGGCGCACGGGCCGGCCACGCCGACGCAATCGTCGGCGACCCTTCCTCGTCGAGCGCGTACGCCACAGGGTTGGGCGCTTACTGCCAGTTGGGGCAGTACGTCAGCGCAGACGGCGGTCTGACCTGGTCGTCCGGCTCGTTGCCCGGCGCCGCGACATCGAGCCCGACATGGCTCACCTTCGATCCGGCCCACCCCGACAGCCTGCTCGCCTACTTCCCGGGCGTGATCTACGTGAGCCCGGATTCGGGGGCCACCTGGACATCCCGCAAGTCGACTGTCACTCCACTCGCCTTCGACTCGGCCGGGCTCCTGGTCGGCTGGACACCGGGCAAGCTGCTCGAGTCACTCGACGAAGGGGCGACCTGGCAGGAGATGATTTCCGGCCCGGTCGATCCTCCGGTCACTGCGGGAGCGACCGCCAACGGCGTCCTGATCGGGGCAAAGGACGGCCTGTGGTGGTACCCGCTGACCGCAGCTCCCAGCATCATCCAGCCGGGACGCGTCTTCTCGATAGCCACTCTCAACGACGGTGCGATTGTGCTCGGCGCCGACTCGTCGGGCCACCCATGGCTCGGAACCGTGGACAGCACCAACCCCGGCATCGCCCTGGCGTCGTTGCCACCCGAAATCGCTTCACTCCAGGTTTCCGACGGCGAGGTCGCGGCCAACGACAGCGGCGCCATCGTGGCGTTTTCCGGTCCAAGCTCAGCCATCGCCCGCGCCTCCTTCGTCTACTAGCTGCCTCCGGTCGGTCGGCGCAACCTGGGGGCAACCCTCCGGCGCCGCAACCGCAACCGCCGGACGGTCACCCGCAACCCACGCGTCCCCATTCCGGCACCGCCCGGCTGCTGATTCGTCCGGGGCCTTCGGCGATTCTCGGGTCACGCACAGAAGCCCCGGCCGAATCCCGGTGACTTGCGCAGCACTGTGCGCGAACAGGAGGACCGAAATGGCCGCCGCGCCGGGGACCGAAATGAAGCGAACCCTGACGATGACCGGGCTGACGATCAACGCGATGGCGCTGATTGCGCCTGGTGCGTTTCTGTGGACGACGTTTCAGGCACAGGTCGTCCAGCAGAATGGGGGGGCGACCACGGCCTTCGACATGGTTCCGGGCTTGTTGTTCGTTCTGGTGCTTGCCTTCTTGACAGCTATCTCGTACGCGGAGCTATCCAGCATTTATCCGGAGGCCGGCGCCGGTTCGTCGTATTACTTCGCTGAGGCTGCGTTTCTGCAGCGCGAGGAGGCGATCCACTACAAGTTCGCCAGGCTCGCGAAGTTCGTCGTCGGTTGGGTTTCGCACCTCTACTACTGGATCTATCCGGGCATCATGGTCGCGTTCACCGCGACTCTACTCGTCTACATCCTCGGCCTCTTCGGCATCGCTCTCAATCAGCCGCTGGAGATCGCAGCTGCCGTCCTCTTCTCCGGCCTCGTCGGGTTGATCGCATACAGGGGTATTTCAGGATCGACGATGACGGCAGTCGTCATCAACGCGATCCAGCTCACGGCACTGGTCGGCTTCGCCGTTCTGGCCATCGTCTTCCGGCTGACCCATCCCGATGCCGGGTACGCCCATTCGAGCGTCGCTTCGGTGGTGCTGCCGCACAACCTCACGAACGTGCTCTTCCAGGGCACGATCGCGATCCTGCTGCTGGTGGGTTTCGAATCCGTCACGGCGCTCGGCGGCGAGGCCATCAACCCGAAGCGTGACGTTCGCCGGGCCGTCCTGCTCTCCCTGGCCATCCAGGGTGCGGTCGCATATCTGCTCGAGTACGTCGCCGCCAACTTCCTCGTCAACAGCAGCGTCACTGCGACCGACGCCACCGGCCACACCGTATCCGGCTACGCGGCTGCGGCGGCCTCCTCGGCCCCGATCGGCGACATGGTCCGGTTCATCGGCGACGAAATGCTCGGTGGCACGGGTTTTGCGCTCGTGATCATCCTGGCCGCCACAGTGCTCGTCGCCCTGATCGGCACCACTCTCGCCTGCCTCAACACCGGCGTCAGGATCACGTACGTCATGGGGCGTGACAGGGAAGTGCCGGGGATCCTCGGCATGCTTCACTTCCGCCACGCCACTCCGCACTACGGAGTGATCGCCCTGGCCATCGTTTCCGCGGTTCTCGGTGGCTACGCGGTGCTATCGGCCGACAACCTCCTCCAGATCACACTGGCCAGCAACACCGGTACGTTCCTCGTTTACGGAATGACGAACGCCATCGTCCTGATCGCCTTCGGGGGTGAGCACAAGAGAAGCGTCATCAAACACGTGATCGTGCCCGTGGCCGGGTTGATTGCAAACATCGCGATGCTCGTCGGCGTCATCTTCATGAGCGTCTCGTCGGGCGGCTCAACGCAAACCGACACGCTCATCGCCCTGGGGATCGTGGGTGCATGGATCCTCGTCGGCGCCGTCTGGCTTGTCGTCAACTCCGCGTCCACCAGGACCAGCCTGCTGGTCAAACCGCAAATAGTCAGTCCCGAGCGGTAGCTCACACTTGCCGTTCCGTCGAGACCGCGCGGTGGCGACTTACTGCCACGGCGCGGTCTAACCCATCTCGAGGAAGAGATGATCGCCGCCCCATCGGTGTCTTCAGCTGACTTGATATGCAAGCCCTGACCGCCGGCCTTGCCGTGGATTACGCGGGCCTGACTGTCATCGGCCATGTCCGCGAACACAACGAGGATCGGCTCGGCTGGGCCGCTCTCGATGGCGGCGCGCCATACGTGACTCCTGCCGCGGAGCACACGCTGGCACAGGCAACCGCCACATCCGCCCTCGGTCTCGCATTCGCAATTGCCGATGGGCTGGGCGGCTACGGCGGCGGTGAGATCGCCTCCGGAATGGCGGTGGAGACCAGTCTCGGCCAGGCGCAGCGCAACCTGGCCGGCGGAGGACGAATTCCCGGTACGCTGCGGGACGCCTTCAACAGGGCCAACGAGGCGATCCTCAACGCCGCCATCGCGGGCAAGGGAGGACGCAAGATGCAGTCAACCCTGAGCGCGCTGGTGATCACGCCCGGCGAGGCGCACCTCGGCCACGTCGGAGACAGCCGCGTCTACCGCCGCCGCGAGGGATCGCTGGAACTGCTGACCACGGACCACAGCCAGGTCATGGAGCTGCTGAGGCTCCACATCGTCACGCCCGAGGAGGCCATCGGGCACCCGGCTCGGTACGCCCTGACGCGGTCCGTCGGCGGCGACATAACCGTTCGGACGGACGTCCGCAACGAGCGTCTCGAGGAGGGCGACGCCTTCCTTCTCTGCTCCGACGGTCTCTGGAGCAACGTGACGTCCAGCGAGATCGCCGAGGCCCTGAGCCGGCAGCCGGCCGAAGCCTGCTGTCACCTGGTCGACCTCGCCCTCGAGCGTGGCGGCGACGATAATGCGACAGCCATGGCGGTAAGCGTTCGCGAGGCCGGGCAGCGGCCCGAGGCGCCGCAGGGATGGCGGAGGTTGTTCTCGTGACCACGACTGAGTTTCAGGCGGGCGCGAAGCTCGACCAGTTTACGATCGTCAAGACGATCGGCCACGGCGCCTACAGCGACGTATTCCTGGCGGAGGACCCGAGCGGGCGCCGGGTCGTGCTCAAGTGCCCCCATGAATCGATCATGGGGGACGTCGCGACGTTCGACCGGTTCCGCCGCGAGCTCGAGATCGCGCGCCATCTGCGGCACCCGGGGATCCAGCGCCCGATCGAGTTCACGACCGATCGCAGCCGGCCGTACATGGTCATGGAGTACGTCGACGGCGAGACGCTGCGCGCATTCCTTTCGAGTGAGAAGAAGCTCTCCGTCGAGAAGGCCGTGGACTTCGGTCAGCAGCTGGCCGCGGCGATGGCGTATGCCCATTCGCAGGGAGTGATCCATCGCGACCTCAAGCCCGAGAACGTGCTCGTGACCCCGGACGGCAGACTCGTGGTAACCGATTTCGGGGTGGCCTTGATGGCGGGCGCACGAAGGCTCACGTGGCGGTGGTTCTCGACCGCCCTGGGGACGCCCGACTATATGTCGCCCGAGCAGATCCAGGGCAAGCGCGGCGACGCCAGGACCGACGTTTACGCCATCGGCGTGATGCTCTACGAGATGCTCGCGGGTCGCGTGCCGTGGGAAGGCGACAACGCCCTTGCGGTTATGAGCCAGCACGTCAACGCCCCGGTCCCGCCACTCCACGAGAGCAACCCGGCGGTCCCACCGCCGATCGACGGCATCGTCCGCAAGTGCCTCCGGCGTGCGCCGGACGAGCGCTACGAGGATGCGACATCGCTGAAGTCGGACCTGGAGCACTGGCGCGACCTTCCGCTCTCACAGTTCATCTTCGGCGACGAGCAGGTCGTATCGACGAAGTCTTCGGATGCCCGACTTATCCTGCTCGTCTTCGCTATCAGCGCCGCCTTCCTTTCAGCCAGCGTCTTTCTTATCGTGCTGGCATACCTCATCGGCCACCATTAGTAGCCGCGCAGGCGCCTCGGGACCGCGCGGGAGGGATCAGATGCCCAACGAGACAGGACGTACGCCAGGCGATCGCCCGGGTTCGGGCGCGAGACGGCATCGCGCCGGCCGGGGTGCCGAAACGGCCGCCTTCCCTTCGTCCTCGAGCGACGCCGACGGCAGGGCAGCCGAGCGCGTCCTATCGGCCATACAGGAAGCCGGGATCGGGCAGGTGGAGCTGCAGTTCGTCGACGTCACGGGCGCGGTCAAGACGGTGGCCGTGCCCGCTCGACGAATCCCCACGATCCTCGCCGAGGGGGAGTGGTTCGACGGTTCCGCCATCGAGGGGCTGGCCCGCGAGGTCGAGTCGGACATGTACCTGCGACCCGATCCCACGACCTTCTCGATCATGGAGCCGGCCGGCGTACCGTGTGCTCGGCTGATCTGCGAAGTCGTGACGCCGGCGGGCGAGCCATATCCCGGCGACGGCCGCGGGGCGCTGCGCGCGCTCCTGGCCGGGGCTGAGTCGGCCGGGCTGGGCTATCTGGTGGCGCCCGAGATCGAGTTCTTCCTCTTCCAGGCGGACGCGATCGGGCCGCTGGCGGACGACCCCAGCAGCTATTTCGAGCGCAGCCGTGGCCGTTCGCGGAGGGTCGAACTTGAGATCGTCGCGGGCCTTGAGGCGATGGGGATCCAAGTCGAGTCGAGTCATCACGAGGTCGCCAGCGGGCAATTCGAGCTTGACCTGCCGCTGCTGCCGGCCCTCGTGGCGGCCGATACGGTGACCACGCTCAAGGCGGCAGTCAAGGAGCTGGCGCGCGATCGCGGCATGCAGGCCACGTTCATGCCCAAACCTCTTGCCGATGCCGCCGGATCCGGCATGCACGTTCATCAGGTCCTGGTCGATCGTTCGGGACGCAGCGTCTTCGATGACCCAAGCGACCCGTACGGGCTGTCGGCCATCGCCAGGGCGTTCCTGGCGGGCCAGCTGGAACACGCGCCGGGCATGTGCGCCCTCGTCGCCCCGGTCGTGAACTCGTACAAGCGGCTGGTTCCGGGCTACGAAGCACCCGTCGCCGGGAGCTGGGGGCGCCACAGCCGCGGCGCGCTGATCCGCGTTCCCACCCCGGTTCGCGGAGATGGCTCGCCGGGCGAGGTCTTCGGGACGCGGCTTGAGCTGCGCTTGCCCGACCCAAGTTGCAACCCCTACCTTGCCTTCACGGCAATGCTTGCGGCTGGATTAGACGGCCTTGACCACGGTGCCGAGCTCGGGCCGCCCCTGGAGGAGATCGAGCACGGCTTCGGCGGCAGCGGCCACAGCGTGACCAGGCCACTCCCAGCTTCACTCGGCGAGGCGCTGGTCGCCCTCGAGGACGACGACGTGATCACGGCAGCGCTTGGCAGCGTGCTGATGGGTCTCTTCATCTCGGCCAAGACGCTCGAATGGGAAGCCTACCGTCGCCAGGTCACGCCCTGGGAGCGGGAGACTTACTTTCAACGCAGTTGAGGCGATGCGGCGGGCATGGCAGTTAGAGTGGCTGCCGGCGTTGCGCTGAAGCACCTCGCGCGCTGTCTCGGCCGAAAATCGAGGCTCGAGAATCGACGCTCACAGCCGCCGACGGTCACCGTGCTCCCCATGGCGTAAGCTAAGGATGAGGGGAGCGGCCCGGGATCCGACCCAAACGTACGAACCAAACGGAGGAGTGAGTGCGCGTCTCGATCGGGATCGACCTGGGGTCGTCGCGGATCAAGCTTCTGGCGCTCGACGACGCAGGCGAGAGTCTGGGCGTGGCGCTGGCCTCCTATCCAACGGACTCGCGGCAAGCCGGGTACGCGGAGCAGAACCCCGACCGCTGGTGGGACGCACTGCGGCTGGCGATGTCGGAGCTGCTGGCTCGGCCCGCCCTCCGCGGTGCCGGCGTCGCAGCGCTCGGGCTGACCGGCCAGATGCACGGCGCCGTCTTCCTCGACGCGGATGGGTCCGCGGTCAGGCCCGCCCTGATGTGGTCCGACGGGCGTGCGGTAGCCGAAGCCTCCGAGATCGAGGAGCGAATCCCGCGCGACAGGCTCGTGGCTCGGACAGGCAACCGCTCGAACGTCAGCTTCACCGCTCCCAAGATCATGTGGGTTGCCCGCCACGAGCCCGAGGTCATGGCCAGGACGCGCTGGATCGTCCAGCCGAAAGACGCGCTGCGGGCTCGCTTGACCGGCGAGGTCGCCGGGGACGTATCTGACGCATCGGCCACCCTCCTGTTCGACTTGCGAGGACGTCACTGGGCAGACGACATCTGCGAGCGGCTGGAGATCGACCGGGAGCGGCTGGCGCCGCTGTCTGAATCCGAAACGTCAGCCGGAGGGTTACGCGAGGAAGCTGCCCGAGTACTCGGGCTCCCGACCGGCATCTCAGTTGCGGTTGGCGGCGCCGATGCGCCCGCCGCCGCGCTCGGCCTTGGTTTGGCCCGCGAGCAGGACGCGGACGGGAGCGTGCTGATTTCTCTCGGAACTGGCGGCCAGGTCCTTGCGCCGGTGGCGGGGCCGAAGGTCGATCCTATGGGCCGGCTCCACGGCCTGTGCCACGTGGTTCCCGGCCAGTGGTGCGTGATGGCGGCAATCCTTTCCGCAGCGGCGTCGCTCGACTGGGCCGTGCGATTGCTCAGGCCGGACGATCCGAACGGTGCCCGAGAGCTACTGGCAGCCGCGGCCAAGGCCCCAGCCGGGAGCGACGGCCTACTGTTCCTGCCCTACCTGAGAGGCGAGCGGACGCCGCACTTCGATCCATCGGCGACCGGGGCCCTGGTGGGTCTGCAGATCGGCCACGGTCCCGCGGAGGTGACCCGGGCGGTCCTGGAGGGAGTGGCGTTTGCCCTCGCCGAGGGCCTGGACCTCATGCGCGGCCTCGGGCTGGAGCCGAGGGCCGGCGTGGTCGCGGGCGGTGGGGTCAATCGGCTGTGGCAGCAGATCATCGCCGACGTGCTCGATATGCCAGTCGCACTCGGCGCCACCGAGCACGCCTCGGCCCGGGGCGCCGCGCTCCTCGGGGCAATTGCCGCCGGGATCGCGCCGTCGTCTGCCGCGGCCGTATCGCCGCGCCCCGCCGACACGCGCCTCATGGAGCCGGACCAGGTCAACGTCCGCCTCTACGCGGAACGATTCGCCGTCTACCGCGAGCTCTACGGCCGCCTGCCGAAGTCGTAGCGCGCAGAGCCGCGGCCGAGACACAAGCCCACGGGCGTTCGCCCTAGCCGGCTGACCCGGTTGGGCCGGCCAGCTCGATGAAGCGGCACAGGGCGTTGGCAAGGCGCATCTGGCGGGGAGTCCGGGCGCGAACGCGGATGAGCGCCGGGCTGGCTACGACCGCCGCGAGGCAGCGGGCACGCGACGTTGCCACGTTCAGGCGGTTCAGGCTGTACAGGAACTCCATCCCCCGGGGCGTCTCCTCCGGGCTCGAAGTGGCCATCGAGTAGATGGAGACCGGCGCTTCCTGGCCCTGGAACTTGTCGACCGTGCCGACCCGCGCAGCGGGTAGAGCCCTGGCGATTTCCGCCACCTGTGCGTTGTACGGCGCCACGACCAGAACGTCGGCCCACGTCAACGCGTGCGGGCGGCCGCCGGCGTCCGTCCAGATCGCCCCGCCCTCGACGAGCTCGCGGATGAGCGACGCGACGACGGCCGCCTCCTCCGGCGAATCGTTGCGGTTTCCGGCGTGGGGGACCGGCACGAACCGCACGCCCGTGCCCGAAAACCGGCCCGGCCCGGCTAGCCGCTGCCGCGCCAGCCACTCTTCCGACGTAAGACGGCCCTCGTAGAAGGCCTCGGAAGTGAAGCGGCAAAGGTCCGGATGCAGCCGCCGCGTCCGATCCTGGAAGAGACCTCGTTCCCGCGGCATCGTCGGTTCGCCGGCCAGGACGTGCCCCAGGGCCGACGCCTCCGCACCGGGCGGATGCGCGCCCTGAAGGGGCTGGTCGAGCTGCTGCGGATCGCCGAGGAGGACGAGGTTGCGAGTTGACGTGGAAACGGCGACCGTGTTGGCGAGGGACAGCTGGCCGGCCTCATCGACCACGAGCACATCCACGGCCGAGGCAAACTCGGGCCGCGACCACAGCCAGGGTGTGCCACCGACGACGTTCAGCTCGCCCGCCTCGAGCGCCTGGAGCAGTTCCCCATACCGCTCGTAGGGCCTGGCGGTGTCCGACGTGCATTTGCCGGAGGCGTCGGTCTTCTGCCCGATCGTGACCCCGATCCCGCTCTCCGCGGCCCGGGCCCCAACCTCGTCGAGCAGGTGGCCGATTACCCGATGGCTGTTCGCCGTAACCCCGACCTTTCGACCGCGCCGAACGAGCTCGACCGCCAGGGCCGCACCGAGGTAGGTCTTGCCGGACCCTGGCGGACCCTGGACCGCCAGCCAGCTGTCCTGCAGCCGGGGCGCCACGCGTTTGGCTGCCTCGAGAGCCGTCTCATCCTCCCGGCACAACGGCTCCCCGCCGGCGATGCGCGGCGTCCCCCGCGCCAGCAGCCCGCGCGCCGCTGAGTACTTGCCGGGACCTTCGATACCGTGGCCGGCGACCCACTCGCCGATCCGGAGCAGGGCCTGCTGCAGCGGGGCCGTCCCGACGTGGTCGTAAGGGACCAGTGACGTTGGGTGCGGGCCGTCGGTCTTGAGCCCGCGCCGGAGATCCAGCGTGCAAGCGACGTCGTCGATCGCCACCACACTGCCGGGAGACCTGCCGGTGGCCGGATCGCGCACCTCAGTCCTGACGTCGATCGCGTGCTCCTGTTCTGGGAAGCGGTACCGGTATGTGACCGACCGGGCCGTCTCGCCTACCCTCTCGACGGGCTCGAGCCTTCCGATCGGCTCTCGCTCCGCGACTCTGTCCTCGTCGGTGAGGTCGTTCATGAGGTAGAAGAACCGCCACCAGAACGACTTCTCCTCGCGTCTGTGCCAGTTCAACAGCTGGGCCAGCAGCCAGCGGGCATGCTCCTCGGCCGTCCGATCCTCCGCCTTCTCAGGCACGCCGGCGCACAGCCGCTCCGAAACCTCGGAGACGCGGGCCAGCTTCTCAGACAACGACTCAGCCGGCTCCGGCTCGCCCCGCGCCGGCCGCGGCATGGTCTCGCCGAGCTTCGCCGCCAGCTCGAGGCGTCGCTCCTCCAGCCAGTCGCGAAGCCTCCAGTTCGAGACGCAGTCGTCGCGGTTGTAGCGCTCGATGCTCCGGAGCGTCTCGTCCGTTTCGGGCGATCGCGGCCCGGCTGAGCCCACGTCCGTCTCCGCAAGCCAGCCCTCGAAGGCAACGATGCTCGACCCGGCATCGCGCAGGCCCTCGTCGCGGGCCAGGCCGTACAGGGGCTCGAGCTTCTTGATGGAATAGCTTTCGACTGAGGCGCGTAGGCCCTGTCGGACGGCGCGAAACAGGTCAACGAAGACGTCGCCTCGCAGCAACCGATCCACTTGCTCCTCGCGAGTGGCGTGACGGCCCATCAGCCGTCCGGCCGCGGTCGGCTCGTATGGCGCGTAGTGGTAGATGTGAATGTCTGGGTCGGCGGCCAATCGGTCGATCATCAGATCGATCGCCGCCTCGAAGGCACTCCTTTCGGCCTCGGGCGTGACCGCACCGGCTTCGTCGACCGCCCAGAAGGCATGGAACGTGGGCCCACCGTCAGGGGCGGCAAGCCCCGGTTCCAGGATGCCGAACAGGTAGTCGACCCCGTCGTCGAGCGCGAACGGGTCTCCCTCAATATCGAAGAAGAGATCGCCCGGCCGTGGCTCCGGCAGGCTCGTCAGGCCGCGGTTCGGCTCGACCGTGCCGTCGCGCAGCCGCCCCGGCGGCAGCAGCTCGTACAGGATCCGGCCCTCGTCCTCGCCGCGAACCTGGATGGCGGCCTGGTCCCGGGCCGTGGCCAGCGGCGCGGGGCCAACGCCGTCGAGAGGCTCCGGCAGCGGTAGTTCCATGGCCGCGAGCCGGCGGCGCGTCGACACGCCGGCATTCTTCAGCCCGCGTCGAAGCCGGGACGGGGCGTTCGCCACCAGAGAGAGGTCATCGTCCGCCCGTCGCCGAGCCTCGCAGAGGAGCCGCCAGCGGCACACGTCGCAGTGCTCGACCGGCTCCGGGTACGTCCTCGCCGGAGGGTATTCGGCTGCAGCGTATCCACCGCCGGCCTCGACGCCCGCCTCAAACGCCGCCTTCACGGTCCGGTAGTAGGCCATGTAGTCCGCGACGCGATGGTGCTCGACAGTTCGGGCGCTGCCGCCCAGCGCCACGTGCATCAGCTCGGGCTCGAGCCCCTGGATCGACGCCAGCTGCTCAACGTAGGAGCAGATCTGGAGCAGGGCCGAGGCCTTGACGTGGCGGGCCAGCTTAGTGTCTACGACTTCGTAGCTCCACTCCCCCAGCCCGCTCGGCCGGTCGACCCTCAACAGGAAGTCGGCCAGCCCGAGCCACCGGCCGTCGAAGAACGTGGCCTGGTAGATGACGTCATCGCCCCGCCGAATGGCATCCTCGGTTGCTGTCGCGGCCCCCCTCAGCCTTTCCAGGCGCTCCGCGCCGGATGCATCGCCTTCGCCCGGATCGATGCGGGTGACCCGCCGACCGTCGCCCTCCAGCCCTGCGAGGTAGCGAGCTTCGTGCTCGAGGCCTCGCTTCGCGATCAGGTCGAGCTCCGGATCGTGCCGATCCGGCCGGCCGACCAGGCCGGCCATCGACGCCAGCTCCAGGCCGAGCAGGTGCTCGCAGGCCAGGAAGCCGACCAGGTCGGTCGCCGCGAAGACGGGTTGGCCGCCGAGGAGCTGCATAGGCCTACACCTTAGCCCCCGGCTGCGACATCTCGGGTGTCACTGGAAGCCGGGCATCGTGGGGCTGGTTTGCGGATTCACGCCGTTGGCCCTTGATTCGGGACCCCGTCGCTGCTGACTACGGCGGCACTCAGTCTGCACCGAACGCTCGCGGGCCCAAGACGACCCGCCTCGCCCAACCGAGCCCACCGGCCACCGATTCTTCCCCGACGGCCGGCATCGAACTGTGTCACGCTCATCGCCTGATCCGCGACCCAGGTCTTCCACCCGTGGCCGAGCCCGTCACAACCTCGCCCTCATATCGTGCACTGCTGGGCGTGCCCTCTCTTGGGCGCGTCCTGCTGGCCATGCAGATCGCCCGCATCTCTCAATCGATGATCGGGATCGTCATGATCCTGTTCGCACTTCAGCGGTACAACGACCCGTCGCTCGCCGGGCTCGTGGCCTTTGCCAGCATCTTCCCGGGCCTGATCATCAGCCCTATCGCCGGCGCCCTCCTCGATCGCCACGGCCGCGTTCGGTTGATCATCCTCGACTACCTCGTCGCGACGACGGCCCTGGTCGTCGTCGCGGGGCTTTCGCTCACCGGCCATCTCACAGCCTGGCTTCTCGTCGTGATCGTCGCGCTGGCCGGTCTGACCGGCCCGCTCAGCAGCAGCGGCCTGCGCAGCCTCTTCCCGCTCCTCGTACCGAAGCCGCTCTGGGAGAGGGTCAACGCCGTTGACTCCAACGGCTGGGTTCTGGCCACCGTCGTCGGCGCGCCGGCGGGGGCGGTCGTGGCTCAGTTCGTCGGGTTCGAGGTCGCCATGGTCGGAATCGCCGTCGCCTACGCCTCGGCCGCGCTGGTGATGATTGGTGCGCCTGACCCTCGCACCGAGGTCGCCTCGACCGGGAACCTCCTCCGCGACGCGTGGCTCGGGCTCGTGTACACCTGGAGCAACCGAACCCTCCGCAGCCTCGCCATATCGCTCTCGACCATGAATCTGTCGGGCGGAGTGATCGAGATCGTCGTGCCGGTCCTGATCCTCAAGCACCTGGGCATGGGCCAGGACATGGTGGGCTACATGTTCGGGCTGAGCGGCGTATTCGGTGTTGGCTCGGCCTTCGTCTCCGGGCGCCTGAGGACGGAGGGGCAGGAGCGTCGCCTGATCCTTATCCCGGCGGCCGGCTTCGTCTTCACGACCGCCATCCTGCTCTGGCCGGGCAGCATCGTTCCCATCGCCCTCTCGATGGCCGTCTCCGGGCTGCTCAACGGCCCGCTCGACATCGCCATGTTCACGCTGCGCCAGCGCCGAACGGATCCTGCCTGGATGGGGCGCGCCTTCACCGTTTCGATGAACCTCAACTTCTCAGGGTTTCCGATCGGGGCTGCATTGACCGGCATGATGCTGTCGGTCTGGCCGATCGAGGTCGCGATCATCTTTGGCGTCGCGGCGAACGTTCTCGGCGTCCTGCTCGGCTACGTGCTGATACCCCGCTCAGACGAGGCCGTCACGGACGAGGGCCGGCCGGTGCCGGATGGAGCATCGGCGTCCGCGTGAGCCACGGGCCAACAGACCGCGAGGGGTCGACCGGCTGAGCCGCGGGCCGAACATCCGGCGCAGGGTCCGCCTTGCCAGCCCGATGCTCGACGCTATCCAGCTGTCCGTCTGACACGAGAACCCGTCGGTCCGGCCGCCTACTTCTGTATCTGATAGGGCGTCCGATTGAGCGGCTCGGCGCCCCTGGCCGTGATGACGTAGCCGTCTTCGATCCGCAGCCCGCCCCAGGGGGTATTGAACAGGGGGATGTCGATCGAGATCACCATGTTCTCTTTGAGCGTCGCCGGGCTGCTGGGGCCGAAGATCGGCGGCTCGAACTCGATGACGCCGACACTGTGGAGGCCTGAATAGAGGAAGTACTGCCCCAGGCCGGCGTCGGCTACGATGCCGCGGCCGACGGCCTCCACCTGGCGGCCTTCCCGGCCGGGGCGCAGAGCGTCCGATGCGGCCCGCTGGGCTCGGATGGCCGTGTCCAGCGCACGCCGGACCTCCGAACCGGGATCGCCCACCAGCACGACCCGGCCGATTGCGGCGTGATAGCCCTGGTAGCGCGGGGCCACGGTGAGCAGGACCAGGTCAATTGGCTCGATGCGGCGGAAGGTTGACCGCGCAAGGATGGGCCGGGAGTTCGGCCCGGAGGCCACGATGGTGTCGATGCCGGTCCCCTCGGCGCCGGCCCGGCGCATCGACGCCTCGATCTCGGCGGCGACTTCTCGCTCGGTTACGCCCGCCCCGATCGCCTCGATCCCGGCGCCGATGCCGATCTCGGCTACCTCGTAGGCACGACGGATGACGTCCAGCTCGGCCGGCGACTTCTGGGCGCGCAGGTCGCACAGCGCGTTCTCCACGTCCACCCATTCGGCCGCCGGGAGGGCGGCTTTGAAGGCGGCCATGATTTCCGCTCCGATCAGCCCGCGGCCGCCCAGGCCGACGCGCCGGGCCGCGGAGGCCCCACCGACGTCGGCCATGGCCTCGGCCAGGCTCTGGATCCGGGCGAAGGGATAGTCCTCGTCGGGGTGGGTCAGCTCGCGCAGGACCCGCACGTTGGCGATGCGACCGACCACCCGGGCATACTCGTCGCTCTCCGGACCGACCAGCATCACCGGCTCGCCAACGCGGGGCATGAGGATGCAGGCGGGTTCGAAATGGACCGGGAAGTCGGCCAGCCAGCGGGCGTGGGCCGGCCCGAACGAGGCCCGGTCGTCGGCGTATGCCACGAGAAAGTCGAGATCCGCGGCGGCCATCATGGCCTGGACCCTGAGCCAGCGCTCAGGGTATTCGGCGGCCGGGATCTGCGGTCTTCGTCCCTGTTCCACGGGCGATTCGCTCCTCTCTCGACCCGATCCTATGCCTCCCCCTCCGCCGCCGCTTGCTCCGGCACCAGGCCGACCGCACGTCGCGCCCGAACCTTCGCGTCGTCGACCAGCGAGTAGACGACCGGCACGACGATCAGCGTCAGGAAGGTCGAGGTGAAGAGGCCGCCGATCACGACGGTGGCCAGCTCCGAGGCGATGATCTCGCCCTGGGAGAGGCCCAGGCCGAGCGGGATCAGGGCCAGGATCGTGGCGATGGCCGTCATCAGGATGGGCCGGACTCTCGTCCGCCCGCCCTGCATCAGGGCCTCGTAAATCGGCAGGCCGCGACGCCGGTGTTGTTCGACCAGGTCGAGCAGGACGATGGCGTTGGTCACGACGATGCCGATCAGCATCAGGAAGCCGATCATGGCGCTGATGCCGATGGCACGCTGGGTGATGAAGAGCGCCGGGAAGGCGCCGATCGTGGCCAGGGGCAGGCTGAACATGATGACCAGCGGGTCGATCAGCGAGTTGAAGACCAGGACCATCACCAGGTACACCAGCAGGATCGCGACCGCCATCGAGATCAGCAGGCCGCTGAAGGCGCTGTTCATCTCCGCGGTCACACCGGACAGGGTGACCGTCACGCCGGGGAGCTTGCCGGCTGCCTGCAGCTGGTTGATCTGCTTCTGGATCTCCGTCGACACGCCGCCGGTGTCCTGGCTGGTGGTGTCGGCGCTGATCGTGGCGGCCGGCGACTGATCGACGCGGCTGATGCTAGCCTGGGTGTTCTCCTCGGTGACCGTGGCGATCTGGCCGAGGGGCATCTTGCCAATCCCGACGGGCATTTGCTGAAGCGCCTGCAGCGAGTCGAGCTTGGAGTCCAGCTGCAGGTAGACATCCGTGGGCACGCCGTTCAGGTTGACCGTCGCCGCCTTGGTACCGACCAGCGCGTTCTGGACCTCACTCTGGATCTGGACCGTCGAGGTCCCGACCCAACCGGTCGGTCCGGCAAACCCGTCCAGGAGCGCCTTGTTGGGATCGACGTCGATCTGATACTCCGGCGCGGTGGCGTCCAGGTCGCTCTTCACGTTGAGGAGGTCGGGCAGGGTCTTCAGCGCGGCTGTCACGGCGGTCGAAGCCGCGGCGACCTGCGCCGGATCCGTGCCGCTGACGACCACGCTGATCCCGCTGCCCCCGCCGAACGAGCTCTGCTGGGCAACCTGGATCTGCCACGAGTCGGTCTGGAAACTGCTCAGGTCGCCGGCCAGCTTCTTCTGCTCGGCGTTTAGGTCGACGCTGTCATCGAGGCGCACCACGATCGTGGCGCTGTTCGAGGCGCCGCCGGTGAAGGCCGCCGAAAGAGCCGAAAGGCCGGTGTCGGAGTTGCCCGGCACGGTCGTCTCGATGAGGTTGATCTCCGGATAGTCCCGAAGCTTTACCTCGACGGCCTGAGCCTCCTTGAGGACCGCCGCCGAGGGTGTGCCGATCGGCGGCGCCACGCTGATCTGGAGGTACTTCTGCGAGCCCGTGTCGAGGAGCTGCGTGGGGATGTGGGGCACCAGCAACCCGGCGAACACGACGAGGACGGCCGAAATGCCGATCACGCTCCAGCGGCTGCGCCTGTTGTGAAGCGCGGCCCGCAGGAGAGGCGTGTAGATGCGCTGGACGATCGTGTCGTGATGCTGGACGCCCTCGTCGGGGTTCAGTTTGATGCGGTCGATGAACAGCGAGGCCAGGACCGGCACGACGGTCAGGGCGCACATCAGCGAGGCCAGCAGGGCGAAGGTGACCGTCAGCGCGAAGGGGAGGAAGAACTGGCTGACGATGCCGCCTACGAAGCCGATCGGCAGGAAGACTGCGACCGTCGTCAGAGTGGAGCTGGTGATCGCGCTGGCCACCTCGCGCGTGCCCGAGATGACCGACTCGCGCATTGGATCGCCGCGGCCGCGGTGCCGGTAGATGTTCTCCAGGACGACGATGGCGTCGTCCACGACCCGGCCGACGGCTATCGCCAATCCGCCCAGGGTCATGATGTTGATGGTCACTCCCGCCACGAGCATGAGCACCAGCGCGGTCATGATCGAGACCGGGATGCTGACGGCCGCGACCAGGGTCGAGCGCAGGCTCATCAGGAAGATGAAGATCGTCAGGATGGCGAAGAACGCGCCGAGCAGGCCCTCACGGACCAGGCTGTCGCGCGACTCGATGATGAACGAGGAGTAGTCCTGGACCGTGACGATCTCGAAGGCGCCGCTCTGCGACTGCAGCTGGGCCAGCTTGCTCTGGACGGCCTGGACGACGTCGACCGTGTTGGCGTCCGAGGTCTTGGAGACAGCGAGGACCAGTGACGCCCCGGCAGCCTGCTTGCTCGGATCGCTGTTCAGCTCGGCGTAGCCGCTGGCGTAGATCGGAACCAGCTGTACGGTCCCGAGGTCGCCCAGGGTGATCACGGTCGGGGCCGTCGCTGCCGAGCCCGCCACAGGTGTCTTGACCCCCACGGCGAGGCCGAGGATCTCGTTCTCGGACGTAAACAGGTGCTCGGCCGATACGGGTATGGAGATGGTCGTTCCGCTGGACGTCGTCGTCGGCAGGGATCCCGCCGGCAGGACGAGGTTGTTGGCGGCGAGCACGCCGGAGATCTGGCTGATCGAGATGTTGTTTGCGGTTAGCTTGGCCGGATCGAGCTCGACCATGAGCCGATCCTGGCTTGCGCCGCTCAGGTCGACACTGCTGACCCCGTCGATGCTCTCGAGCGAGGGCACGATCGTGGACTCCGCCAGCTCGTCCAACTGCGCCGTTGTCGTGCTGCCGGTCCCCCGGATCGCCACCGTGAGCGGCGGCAGGGCATTTATGTCGAACGACTCGACCGTGGACGCGGCGGTCAGGCCGAGCGCCTTGACGTTCGCGTCGATCGTCGCCGTGGTCCCCTTGACGTCCGTTCCGTAGTCGAACTCGGCGACGACGATCGAGAGGCTGTTGACCGAGCTCGAGTCGACGTGCTGGAGTTGAGGCACGCTGCCGATCGAGCGCTCGATCGGTTCGGTCACCCCTGTCGCCACATCCTGCGCGCTGGCGCCGGGCACGGGCGTGATGACCACGACGTACGGGAACTGGATGTCCGGCAGCAGTTCCTGCTTGAGCGAGGCCCACGAGAATAGGCCTCCCAACAGCAGCCCGATCGTGATGAGAACGGTCACGCTGCGCTTGCTGACGGCAAGCTGTGTCAGTCGGATCACGAGTTGCTCCTTGACTCCTGGGCGATCAGCGATGTCGATGGCCGGGCTTGTCGAGGGCGAGGCCGCGGCGATTGGGACCTTGACTGAGAACGGAGGACGGTCGGCGCGCCCCGCCCGGAGACGAGACGCGATCAGACCAGCTTGGAGTCCTCCTCGATGATTGCGACTCGGGTCGCGATTTTGGCGATCACGCCGTCCTCGATCTGGTTCGTTCCAGGACGAGCGTGATCAGGCGGGCCATCTCGGCCAGCTCGTCTTCGGTCAGGACGCCGAGGAACCGGCGCATCATCTCCAAGCGCATGCCGGAGATCTCATCGATGAGATGGAGGCCGGCATCGGTCAGCTGGCAGTCCACGACACGGCGATCATCCAGGCGATGCTGGCGCGCCACCAGGCCGTGACGCTCGACCCGCTCCACGATCCCGCTCGCGGTCGGCAGCCCAACGCCGAGCCACTCCGCGATGTGGCTCATCGGCGAGGGACCGTGCTTGCTGAGCAGGAACAGCAGCCGCATCTGACCGAAGGTGAGTTCCTGGGCGACCCACTCCGGGACATCGGGCCCGTGCGTGCCCCAGAAGTCGCTGAGCTCGTCCATGACGGCTTCGATTTCCAGTTGTCTGGCAGATACTTCGCTCATAGGCGAACAGTATGAGCATCGGCAAACAGATGCGCTTCCTCAGAACGAACGGGCGCGCGCGCAGTGCAACGGAGCGGCGCATTCGGGCCCGCGCGCCGATGCAATCTCTGCCCGCGCACATCGCCCCACGCCCCGACGATCCGCCGCACGAGCCACTCGCGCTGCGAACTCGATTCGCGGGGCCGGCGGGTCGCTGCTACCTTTCCGTTTGTCGGTAGTCACAGGAGGGCAGGGTGGCGAATCGGGGGAAACCGCAAGGACCTATCAGGTGGACGACGCTGGGAAACGCGCCGTACCCGAAGGCAGACGAGCCGTGCTCTGGATTCCTGCTCCAGGCAGGCGGCGCCAACGTGCTCGTGGACATCGGTGGTGGAGTTCTTGGCGCGCTGCAGCACTACATCCGGCTTGAAGACCTGCACGCCGTCTGGATCAGCCACCTCCACGCCGACCACTTTGCCGACATGCCGCTCCTCTACTACGCCTTCGCGTTCGCGGAGAAGCCGATGCGCAAGATCCCGGTCCTGGGGCCGGTCGGCTGGGCTGCCCGCGTCGAGGCCTTCGTCAAGAGTTCCGTCGACCACCACATGAGCAGCTACTTCCAGGTAGTCGAGCTCAAGGATCGCGGGATCGCCGAGATCGGCGATCTCAAGATCCAGGCCCGGGCGGTTGAGCACGCTGTGCCGGCGTTTGGCCTCACCGCCAGGTATGGCGATCGGCGTCTGGCGTACACGGGCGACAGCGGCCCGTGCGACAACCTCGTAACCCTGGCCAAGGGCGCGGGCATCCTGGTGGCGGAGTGCTTCACGAGGCTGATCGAAATCCCGTCCGTGCACCTCTCGCCCGAAGACGCCGGACTGACGGCGGCCCAGGCCGGCGTGGCCCGGCTGGTGCTGACGCATCTGGGCCCTGGGCTGGACGAGGATGAGGCCGTCGAACGGGCCAGATCCGTTTTCGACGGCGCCGTCGAGGTGGCCAGGCCGGGAATGTCGTTCGACGTCTGACGAAGGCGTGCCCGGCGCCTGCCCCGCGGCGGCAGGTGTTTGCCCGACGTGTTCCGGCTGCCGCTATTCCTCTCGCCGGTAGGGCGTGTCGAGGACGACGAAGTCCTTGCGGCCGACCAGGGCGGCCCGGATGCGATGGACGTTCTGGTTGTACAGGATGCGATCCCACCAGTGGCGGGGCAGGTGCTCGGGCAACAGCACGATCGTGACCCGGTCCGGATCCTCCTCCTGCGATACCTCCAGGTAGCGAACGAAGGGCCGCACGAGCGCCCGATAGGGCGACTCGACCAGCACGACCCGAACGCCCGGCATCTGCCGCTCGACGCGGTCGCGGAAACTTTCGCCCTCGGCCGGATCCAGCGTTACGTGGACCAGCTGGACTTCCTCGCCCATCGTCTCGCCGACCTTGACCGCCTGGACAACGGCCCGGCTCATCGACTGGGCGACGACCACCACGCGCTGGCGGCGATGAGGTGGCCCGAAGACGACGTCCGGCTGAACGTCCAGGCCGCGCCCCTCCTCGTCGTACTCGCGCTTGATGAAGAGCATCGTGGCGATGAAGATCGGGACGACGACGAGGATGATCCAAGCGCCCTGGGTGAACTTCGAGACGGCGATGACCAGCGTCACGATGGCCGTCACCGTCGCGCCGATCCCGTTGATGACGGCACTTCGCCGCCAGCCTGAGCCCTTGCCGCTGAGCCAGTGGCGGACCATGCCCGCCTGCGACAGCGTGAACGAGCTGAAGACTCCGATGGCGTAGAGGCCGATCAGGGCGTCGGCCGACCCGTTGAACGCAACGACAAGGAGGATCGACACCAGGGCCAGGGCGACTATCCCGGAGTTGAAGGCCAGCCGCTCGCCGCGCAGGGCGAACTGGCGAGGGAAGAAGCCGTCGCGAGCCAGGATCGAGGAGAGGCGGGGAAAGTCCGCGAAGCTCGTCTGGGCGGCGAGGACCAGGATGCCCATCGTCGAGAGCTGGAGGACGTAGTACATCGGCCCGCGGCCGCCGAAGACCGTCCGCCCGACCTGCGACAGCACGCTCTCGCCGTTGGCCAGGTTCCCGGCCGGATGGGCCCCGACGTTGACGGCCAGGTAGCTCGTGCCGAGGAACATGATCCCCAACAGGGTGGCCATGATGATCATGGTCTGCTGAGCGTTCTTCCACTCCACGGGCTTGAACGCCGGAACCCCGTTGGCTACGGCCTCGGTGCCGGTCATGGCCGAGCAGCCATCGGCGAAAGCCCTGCAAAGCAGGAAGAGGCCCAGGCTCGCAGTGGGGACCCCGGTCAGCTGGCCCACGTCGGTGACCTGGGGCAGCTGGCCGGTCAGGGATCTGAAGACTCCGATGGAGATCATGATCAGCATCGAGCCGATGAAGATGTAGGTCGGGCTGGCGAACAGCGTGCCGCTCTCCCTCAGCCCGCGCAGGTTGACGACCATCACCAGCAGGATCGAAAACGCGATGAGCTGAACGTCCCAGGGTTTAAGCACAGGGAAGGCTGAGTAGAGGGCCTGGACGCCGGCCGAGACGCTCACTGCCACGGTCAGGACGTAGTCGGTCAGCAGCGACCCCGCGGCTGTGAGGCCGGCCAGCACGCCGAGGTTGGCGTGGGCGACGATGTAGCTGCCGCCGCCGTTGGGATAGGCGCGGATCGTCTGGCGGTAGCTGAAGGTCACGATGACAAGCAGGGCCACGACGATGACAGAGAGCGGCAGGACGTATTTGAAACTGTCCGATCCGGCGGCGGCCAGCGTGAGCATCATCGCTCCTGTGCCATAGGCCACCGAGGACATGACATCCGACGAGAAGACCGGCAGGGCCTTCCACTTGGGCAGGCGCTCGGTCAGTTCCGCGGCCGATGACAGCGGGCGACCGAAGAGCACGCCCCTGAGCGTACCCATGCGGCGCTGGTACGCCGTGCGTGGTGCCTGGGCTTCCAGCTTCGCTTCCAGCACGCCGGGGCCCAGGTAGCGGAAGTAGCGGGCGTGCGGCCGATCGACTACTACGCGGCGATCGCCGAGCTTTCGGCCGTGTAGGGGCCGTTGTTCAGCCATGTAGGGCGGTGTCCCTCGTAACGACTATGTCTACCTTACCGCCGGGACGGACGATGGTTGGGAGAATGAGGACATCGGTGGTCTCGGCCAGCTGGTAGGCCCGCCACAGCAGCCCCGGCCATGACGGGAACCCGGAGAGTATGACCCGTGTCGCGAGGCCGGCGGAGACCAGGCTCACGGCCGCCTCGAGATCGGCCAGCCCGGGCTCGTATTCCTGGAGCGCCTGGCCAGCTTCGGCCGACAGCTCCGTCCCCCGGTTCTGGGTCTCCTCGAGTATCTGCGACGGAACGACCAAGGCATCGAAGCTCGACACATCGCCGGCGGGCACTCCGGTCGGGACGGCCGCCAGACTCTCCGCCGACCCGGCAATGGCTCTGGCTGCCGAGGGATCGATCCGGGCCCCGGCCCGAACCAGATGCAGCACGCTGTCGGCGAATGTCACAGCGCTACCCTAGTCGGCAGGCCACGAGGAAACGCCGTCGGTGACGCCTCCTCGCGCTCAACAACGGCTCAACAGGGTGGATTCGAAGGGGTCAGCGAGCGCCGGCCGGGCCTCGATCAAGTCGATGGCAATTGTGTGCGCGCGGCGGCGGACGGCCCGGTCCTAAACGCGAGCGACGACGATCAGAGGCGCCGTCACAAGGGCAAGTTCGGAGGTTCGGCCAGCTCGAAGGGCGTGACTGTCGGGCCCGACAATCGCGCCCCGACCGGACCGGCCAGGACGAACCACGTCGCGATTCCGCCGATGATCGTAACGCCGCCCGCGCCGGCGAAGAAGGCCGTCGGCCCGATCGAGCCGTACGCCAGGCCGCCGATAACGCTTCCGACGACTATCCCGACGCCGTAGGTCGCAGATTGGAACAGAACCTGGCCGGTCGCCTGCAATGCCCCCGGGAGCAGGCGCGGCACTATCAGCACGCGGGCGGCGATGAGCGAGCCGAAGCAAAGGCCGGTGACGAACCGCGTCACGTTTATCGCGAACACGGAAGGAAGGATGCCCCACGACGTAATGCACAGGCCGTACGAGACCAGCGATAGAAGGCAGAGCCAGCGCAGCCCCATCCGCCGGCCCAGCCAGCCCGCCGCCACAAGCCCCGGCACCTCGGTCAGCGCAGCCAGCCCGTACGACAGCGCGACGTCGGATGGCCGACCCCCGAGGTCCACGATGCGGATGCCGCTGAAGGTCAGCGCGCCCTGCAGCCCGGTGAACGCCAGGGTAAAGCTGGCAAGCACTGCCCAGAGCCGCGGCTGAACGGTGAACGCCCGACCCAGCGATCCAAATCGAGGTCCGCGCTCGCCGCCGACCTCTCCAGCGATCTCCCGAACCGACGAGTCCGCGGTTCGGTCCCGGACACGCCCGATGAGAACGAACAGCCCACCCGAGCAGACCAGGAAGACCCACGACGCCGCGCCATATCCGGCCCAGTCGTAGAGGAAGCCGGCGACAACGATGCCCACCGCGAAGGAGAGGCTCGCGTGGGCGCGGAGGGCACCGTACTGTCGCTCGGGCGCCGGCAGTTCGACGACCGCCAGCGCATCGCCAAGCGCGATAAACATGCTGCCGAACACGGTGAAGCTGGCGACGATCGCGGCGATTGCCACGACGGGCAGCCCAAGCAACAGGCCGGCCGCCGCGCTCGAACCGATGAGCAAGCCGATCTTGAAAGCCCGTGCCCGCCCCAGGAGCACGTCGGCCAGGTGACCCCAGGCCGGAACGACCACCGCGGACAGGAGTGCGGCGATGGCCGCGACGATCCCGATGGCCGTCGTGTCGAGGCCGTGGACTTGAAGGATTACCGGGACGAACGGCGAGATCGACGCGGTCGAAGCGCCGATGCCGACGTAGATGGCGCGCAGAGTCCACGGTGTGGATTCCGTCACGCGCTCACGGGTTTCGGCGGAGGCGATGCTCGGACCACGGCCCGCCAGGGTCGCCCAGCGTCGCTTTCGGATGCCGTTCAGGATCGTCGTCCCATGAGCGCAAGTATGACTGCGCTCGGACGCGGCGCCTCGGCACCGGTCGCAGGTTTGGGCGTTCCGTGGCTAACGGCGGCCCTCGAAGGCGCGCACGCGATCGGGCGTGATGACGAAGACCTCTCTTGCCCCGGGGCGCGGATAGGGCGCGCCCACGTATCGGCCGGACATCTTGTTGATGAATGCCAGCCCCTCGTCATCGTGAATGTCGGTGACCCGACCGCTGATCGAGAGGCGACGCCAGGGATCGGCGGGATCGACGAGCGATATGGAGACCTGCGGCCGGCTCCGGAAGGCCCGGCTCTTGTACGACTGCTTGGGAGAGCTGGTCAGGATGTGCTCACCGTCGTAGTCCACCCACATGACGTGGGTGACTATCGATCCGTCCGCCTCTGCCAGCGAGACATGAGCGACGACGTTGGTCGTGAGGAGATACGCGAGCCCTTCCGGGATCTCGGCCATGCGGCACCTCTTGCTGCCAGTCCTCAGGGAACTCTTCGGGATGGAATGCGTAAGCCCACATCGACGCGGGCACGATCCGGAAGAAGGCGACGTGCCTGGGGCGCTGCAGACGTGCAACCACCCGGCGGGGACAGTCGGCGTTCCGGCGTGACGCTGCTGGGCATGTGGGCGTTCGCTCGGCCGAGAGTGGCGTCGAATAGGCGCTGCAGCTCGGCGATTTCCGCCTGCGATTCCATCATCACATCAGGTTAGCGCCGCTGCCGAATCGAGTTGCGTTAGCGTCTGGCCGCGGCGTAGGGGCATGAGATTACGGACGCCGGCTCCCTCGAAGGGCGCCTCCTCAGTCCGCCACGATCCTGTAACCCACTCCCGGCTCGGCGACGATGAGTTTGGCCGCGGCGCCGGACGGGTCGGCTGCGGCGAGCTTGCGGCGCAGCCGCGAGACGTAGACGTGGAGGTAGTGAGCCTCGTCCGAGTAGGCCGTGCCCCAGACCGCGCGGAGCAGCCGGCCCGCCGTCACGACGCGACCGGGATGCGAGAGCAGCACCTTGAGCAGCTCGAACTCGCGTGGGGTCAGTTCCAGCGGGACGCCGCCGACCGTGACCTCGTGACGCGGCACGTCCAGCACGACCGGGCCGAGCTTCAGCCTGCCCTCGGTGTCCGCCTCGGGTCCTGCCGCCCGCCTCAGCACCGCCCGCATCCTTGCGTGCAGCTCCGAGAGCCCGAACGGCTTGGTCAGGTAGTCGTCAGCCCCGGCGTCGAGCGCCGCCACTCGATCCTCCTCGCGACCGCGCGCCGAGACGACGATGATTGGAGTGATGGCTTCCCGCCGGACGCGGCGGATCACGGCCTGACCGTCGAGGTCGGGCAATCCCAGGTCCAGCAGGATCAGGTCTGGCCGGCGCGCATCCCACAGTCGCAGCGCGTCGCGAACGTCGCCGGCTTCGTCCACCTCGTGGCCTCGGGCGCGGAGGTTGCCGGCAATCGCGGCTCGCGCCGCCTCGTCGTCTTCAACGATCAGGACGACGGCCGCGCCGTCGCTCATGAGGCTTCCGCCGGCGTCGCGGCGCCCGAGTGATCGAGGGCAGGTTCGACTTCAGCTTCGAACGAAGGCTCGACCGGGAGCTCGACTGCGGGCGCAGACGGCCCGCTTTCGGGTTCAACGGACGGCTTAGCCGCGGGCTCCACGGCGCCTTCGACTTCGCCTCCGATCGCGCCTTCGGCCGCGGGTGCGACCGCTCGTACGACTTCGGGCTCGATCGCGCCTTCGGCCGCAGGTTTGACCGCTCGTACGACTTCGGGCTCGATCGCGCCTTCGGCCGGTTTCCGCTCGCCATCGACCGGCAACCGAACGACCACCGAAAGGCCGCCGAGCGCGCTCGGCCGGGCGATGACCGAGCCGCCCATCGCCTCCGCCAGACCGCGAACGACGGCGAGGCCGATCCCCGAGCCGCCTTCGGACCGCGAGCCCTGGCGACGGGGCGCCCGATAGAACCGCTCGAAGAGATGCGGCAGCGCTGTGGCTGGGACCCCCGGCCCCGCGTCGTCGACCATGAGCCAGACCTGGTCCCCAACCGCCTTCACCGAGACGCGGAGCCGCCTGCCCGACGCGTACCGCGCCGCGTTCTCGAGCAGGTTGGTCAGGATTTGATCCACGAAGATGGCGTCGACGTTGACGGCCGGCACGTCGTCCCCCGCCTCGATCTCCACCACGGACGGCGCCAGCGCCGGCTCAAGACGCTCGACCACGGGATCGACGAGATCGGCAAGGTCGTACAGCTCGAGCGAAGGGTAGAGCGCGCCGCCCTCGATCCGGCCGAGATCCAGCATGTTTCGCACCAGGCGGCTGAGCCGCTGAGCCTCGAGATCGATCGAGCTGGCGACGGCCCGGGCTTCCTCCGGCCGCCACTCGACGTCCGGATCCATCAGGTGTCCGGACGCGGCCCGGATGGCGGCGAGTGGCGTTCGGAGATCGTGCGATACCGAGTCGAGCAGCGCGGACTTGAGCGCGTCGCTCTGCCGGGTCACCTCGACGGCCGTCGCCTCGGCCGCAAGTCGATCCCTCACCACGGACTGCGCAAGCTGATCCGCGGCCGCGGCAAGGAGCCGCGAGTGGGACCGTCCTGGGAACGGGGCGCCCCGCTGTCGAGTGGCCCACAGTGAGCCGATCGTCTCCCCGCCCAGCACGATCGGAACGCGCAGGATCGTCAGCGGCTCATCATCGCGGGCCTGGCGGCCGCGGCCTTCGCGCGGTACGGCGCCGCCCTCGCGGGTGCTTACCGTCAATTCCCGCACGTGTGCCCAGCTCGGTTGGACATCCGCCGAGCTCGAGTGCAGCGTCCAGCGCGAGATCACGGCCGGACGAAGCTCGCCGGGCAACGTGTCGGCGACGACCCGCTCCTCCGGAATCGAAGCGCCCAGGCCTATCCAGACGCGGGCCATCTCCGCCTCGCGTACCAGCCTCGCTGCGAGCAGCGGCGCCGCCTCCAGGGCCGTCGCGGCCGTGGCGATGTCGCGGCTCATGGCGAACATCGCCCGGGCCTCCGCGCTGCGCAGCTCCGCCTCGCGCCGCCGCTGGAGCTGGAGCGCGCTCAGCCTGCCGATGGCGATGGCAACGACCAGGAAGAGCACCAGGTCGAGCCACTCCTCCGGGGCCGCGATCGAGAAGGTGTAGAGAGGCTGGATGAAGAAGAAGTCGTAGAGCAGGAATGAGGCGATCGATGTCGCCACGGCCAGCCAGCTGCCGTAGCCCATGCCTACCGCCACGACGGCGAGCAGATACACAAGGGCGGCGTGCGACACGCCCAGCTGGGCATGGGCCACGGCCGCGAGGACGGTAGCCAGGACCAGGCTGACCACGGCCACCCCCAAACCCGCTGCGGAGGGCCGGTGGGGTCGGGCGAGAGTGAAGCGCGATCTGCTCAGCACTGCCCCATGGTAGGCCCGGAGCCATACTCCGGGGCGGTCGAGCAGGTTCCCCTGCCGAAGCCGCCATGCCAGGCCCAGCGACGGACGGCGAGCCGCCTGTGGATGAACCCTCGCTCTGGCTCCCAGGCGGTTCGGGATCGCCCCAGGGCTTGCTTAAGCTCCTTAGTCTCGTTCGACGGAGGCGCGCAGCCGGATGTCGCGGGAGGAGGCGCCGACCAGGATCTCGAAACGGCCGGGCTCGACGCGCCAGCCGGCGGCCTCGTCGTCCCAGTAGGCCAGATCCCGATCTTCCAGAACGAGTAAGACGTCGATGCTTTCGCCGGGCACCAGGTGAACGGCTGCGAAGCGCTTTAGCTCGCGCGGCGGGCGCGGGACGGAAGACTCCACATCGGCGACGTAGACCTGGACGACTTCCTTGCCGGCCCGAGTTCCGACGTTGCGCAGCCGAACGCGCAGCTGGGCGGAGTCGCCCTCGGGCAGGCCGTCGGCGAACACCTCGAGCGACTCGAACTCGATGCGGGCGTAGCTCAGGCCGTGCCCGAAGCAGAACCGCGGCTCGATTCCGGCGGCGTCGAAATGGCGGTAGCCCAGGTTGATGCCCTCAGCGTAGACCAGCTGCTCCGTGTCGCCCGGCGAGGTGGTGAGCGCGGGATAGTCCGACTCGCGGGCGGCGATCGTGACGGGGAGACGGCCGCCCGGCTCCGACCTTCCGAGGAGGACGTCGGCGAGGGCGTTGCCGAACTCCTGGCCCGGCAGCCACGCGTAAACGACGGCGGCCACGCGATCGGCCCAGGGCAGGTCCATCGGGCAGCCGGCGTTGACGACAACGATGGTCTTCGGGTTGACCGCGGCCACTCTCTCGACGAGCTCATCCTGGCGGCCGGGGAGCTTCACGGTCCTGCGGTCGCGACCCTCGGATTCCCACGCCTCGTCGTTGCCGACGACGACGATCGCCGCATCGGCCGAGGCGGCCGCGGCGACGGCCCGCTCGAGCTGATCGGTTGGCTGCGGCGAACGGCAGCCGATGTTCAGCTGGTACGGGGCATGGATCGCCGAATGGAGTTCGGCCTCGACCAGGATCGGCTTGCCGGCCTGCAGCTCGAAGGTCGCGCCGTCCTCCCGGCCCTCGAAGAGCGCGGTCGGGATGTCGGTGGCGGGTGGGGCGTCCCACAGGTCGGCGGCGATGGCGCCGTCCACCTTGAGCCTGCGGCCGCCGAAGCCGCGGAGAGTGACCTTATGCGCGCCGCTCTCCGCCGGGGTCAGCCAGCCGGACAGGCGGACTGCGAAGTCGTCCTCCTCCACTCCCGCTGGCAGGTCGCCGAAAACGTGCAGCTCGCTCGAGTCGACATGCCAGCTCGCGACCGGTTCGCCGGTCGGATCCTGGCCCCGCCAGAACTCGACGGTGAGGCCGGGCTGGCCGTGGAGGTCGCGCACTTCCATGGCGGTGAGGGGCGGCAGGAAGCGATCGATCCGGCAGCCCGGCTCGTTGACGATCTCTACACCCGGAAGAGCGGCCCGGAGCCCGTCGAGCGGGGACACCGCCGGCGGAGCGGAAATGTGCGCCGCGCCGCCCCCCTGGATGCATGGCCGGGCCGAGTTGGGCCCGATGACCGCCAGTTTGCGGATGCCGGCCGGCGCGAGCGGCAACGTCCCGTCGTTGGTCAGCAGCACGAACGACTCGGCTGCGGCGCGACGAACCAGCGCGGCAGCTTCGGCATCGGAGAGGTGCCAGGGCTGCGTGGGATCGAGCGTTGAGCCGGTGCCGGGCTGGGCGGCCGCGGCGTCGCTCGCGGTCCGGGCGCCCTGCGCACCTTCCGCGGCCAGTGCCCCGACGCGCGCCGCGAGCAAGAGCAGCCGTCGAGCCTTGTCATCGAGGATCGCCTCGCTCACGTCGCCCCGACGGACGGCCTCCGCCAGGGCCGGGCCGAAGAAGCGAGGAGGTCCGGGCATCTCAAGGTCCAGGCCGGCCACCGCCCCGGCCACCGTGTCGTCGGCGGCGTGCCAGTCGGACATCAAGACGCCGTCCCAGGCCCACTCGCCCTTCAGGATCTCGCCGACGAGATGGCAGTGGTCGGCGCAGTGGATGCCGTTCACCCGGTTGTACGCGGCCATGACCGACCACGCCCCGGCCCGCGCGGCCGCTTCAAAGGGGACCAAGTAGACCTCGCGCAGGGTCCTTTCGTCGACCCGGCAGTCGACCGACGTTCGGTGCGTCTCGGACTCGTTAGCGACGTAGTGCTTCGGCGTGGCGGCCACTCCCGCCGATTGCATCCCCTCGATGTAAGCCGCGCCGAGCGTGGCCGCCAGCACCGGGTCCTCGGAATAGGCCTCGAAGTCGCGGCCGCCCAGCGGTGAGCGGACCAGGTTCAGCACCGGCCCGAGCATGTAATGGATGCCGGCCCGCCTCGCCTCAGCGCCGATCCTGGCGGCGACCTCGCGCACCAGGTCCACGTCCCAGGTCGCGCCGAGAGCAGTGCCGCAGGGTGTGCAGGTGGCGGTCGAGCCCACCGGGAAGGTCATGCCGCGGACACCGTTCGGGCCGTCCAGGGTGAGCATCGGTTCGAGACCGATCGAGGGCGCGCCGGACGCGTGCCAGGCGTCGATCCCGGCCGTCAGCCCCGCCTTCTCTTCGATACCGAGCCCTCTGACGAGCCCGTCCAGGCGTTCGAGGCTGATCGGGGTGTCGGGGGCGGAGCGGTCGACTGGCTTCATCTCGTCCTTCCGGGCTTGGGCACGCGGAGATCGTAGCCGAGTCGAGGTGTGGTCACCGCCGCGGTCAGTTCGGACCCTATATGGACGCACCTGCAGGCGCGCCGCGGCCGGGCCTGCTCCCCCTGGCCGGCCCGACGGCCTCCTAGAATTGCGACGTGTTGCCGTGGCTCCTTCTGTTGCCGGCGTCGGCCCGCGGTTGGCTCGCGCGGATCCTTGGTTTGCGCTGGGCGCGCATCGGCAGCTTCGATCTGGCGGTGCCGGCGGCGATTGCCGTTGTCGTCGGGTACGCGGTCCCGCAGCTGGGTCGAGACATCGGGGGCGTCCCATTCGGAGTGGCATGGATCGTCGCCACGGCGGCGATCGTGACACTTCTGCTGCTGCTATCGCGCCGGCCGCACGCTGCCGCCTCGGCAGCCGAAGCCGGCCCTTCCGCACTCGGCCTGACCCTGGTCGTGGGGATCGTGGTGTCGTGGATCCTGTACGACGTCCTCTACTGGTCGCAGACGATCCACCTCTACGACCTGGACGTCTACCTCGGCTCGGCCTCGCGCTGGCTCGACGGCGGGCAGCCCTACATGACGGCAGCGGTCACGACCTGGCCGACGAGCGCCGGCGTCGACTTCTTCCTTTATCCCCCGCCGTTGCTGCCGGTTTTCGCCGCGCTGTCCCGGTTGCCCGAGGGCTTCGTCGCGGCCGGCTGGGTCGTCTTCCTCGTCGCCTGTGCCTACAAGTCGTTCCGGTTCCTGGGTCTGCCTCGCATCTGGAGTGTCGCCCTGCTGGCCTTCCCGCCGGTTGCCATCGGGTTCGAATCGGGCAACGTCGCCAGCCTGACCTTCCTTCTCTTCGTCGCGTCCTTCAGAGCCGGGGGCGCGCTCGTCGTGGAGGGCCTGTTCAAGGTCCAGACCGCGCTCCCGGCGTTGTGGCTGATTCGGGAGCGGCGATGGCGCGGGATCCTGGCCGGCGCCGCGGTGCTTGGCGCGATCGTCCTGGTCACCTTGCCGCTGGTGGGCCTGGACTCGTGGCGGGCATGGTGGGATGGCCTGGGCTACCGCGCGGCGTCTCAGGCGGCCGTGCCCTCCCTCTTCGGATACTCCTATGCAGGGGCCCTGCCGGCAGCGGTCTTCACGGCCCTCGCCGCGGCGTTCGTCGGCCTGGCCCTCCTCTTCCCGGGAAGATCCGGTCTGGCAGCCCTTGGCCTGGCCTCGATCTTCGCCTCGCCGTCGCTGTGGCCGCACGGCTTCGTCTTCGCCCTGCCGGCGCTGCTCATGCTGGAGAGCGGCACCGCAGTCTTGATGCTGCTTGGCGCGGGCGCCTTCGGACCGAACATGTGGCTTCTCTTCGGCGGTGCCTGGATCGCGGTCGTGGCCGCGCGGAGGCTTCCGTCGGGCTCATTTCACCCACTGGCCGGAACCGACGGGCCCTGGCCGAGTCCGACCGCACCGCGCCCGACGAAGCGGTCGATTCCTCCTAGCGTGAAGGTGAGCGCCGCCGGGCCGATCGGCTAGACTCGCCGAAGCCGGGAGCGGAGGCTCGGCGGCCGGTCTCGGCACGCGAGCGGCCGATCCCCCAGAATTGCGGGCACGTTGGGCAGCGGCGTTTCGCCCGACCCGACCCGGCAGGGGGACGAATGACTCCGACCACCACGCGCTCGAAGTTGAAGTCGATCGCGCACCGGTTCAGCACGCTCCGAAAGCCACCGGCCAGCCCGCACGAGACCCGCGGTGCGAGCATCGTCCGGCCTGTCGTTTTCGGCGCGACGGACGGGCTCGTGTGCAACCTGTCGCTGATCATGGGGGTGGCCGCTGCGGCGAGCGAGGATCCCCATTCGATCGTCATCGCCGGCGTGGCCGGTCTGCTGGCGGGCAGCTTCTCGATGGCGGTCGGTGAGTACGTCTCCGTCCGATCGCAACACGAGCTGCTCGACTACCAGATCGAACTGCAGCGCCTCCAGCTCCACCACACGCCCGACCAGGAACGAGACATCCTGCGCGAGATCTACGAGGCCAAGGGTCTCTCGAGCCCCGAGGCGAATCTCATGGTGAAGCGAATCATGAATGACCCTGAGCGGGCGATCGACACCTTCGTTCGCGAGGAGATCGGGCTCTCGGCGGAGACCATGGGCTCGCCGGTAGCGGCCGGCCTGGGATCGTTGTGTGCGTTCGCCCTCGGCGCTTTCGTGCCGCTGCTGCCGTTTCTCATCTTCGCCGGCACAGCAGCCTTCGCGGCGAGCATCGCCGCGTCGGGCCTGGCTCTTTTCGCCGTCGGGCTGGGTGTGAGCCGACTGACGCACCGCCGGCCCATCTGGACGGGAATCCGGCAGGCCGGCCTGGGTGGGCTCGCGGCGGCCGTTACCTTCGGGGTCGGATCGTTGCTGGGAACGGCCGTTCACTAGAACCGGGGCCCCAACCCTGCGCAGCCGTGCCTTCCCGGAAGTTCATGGCGCGGCCCTTGGAATCGCATTTCGGCCGATCCCGGCACAGGCGGTATGCTGGCGCGCATGCCAGCCCGACTCTATCCCGCCGCGCAGCCCCTGGTCGTCGTCACTGCCGCCGACGCCGCCGGTTCGGCGGACCCGGCCCTCACCCGGCACAAGGCCGAGCTGTACGCGGACGCGGTCAGGCACCACGGCGGCAACGCCGTTCTCGTCACCTCGGCCACGCCTGCGGCGGCACGCGACCGGCTCTTCGGGGAGATGGCCGGGCTGCTGCTGACCGGCGGCGCCGATATCGACCCCGCCCTTTACCACGAGCCGGCGGCCGGCGCGACAGACCTGGACCCCGCGCGCGACGAGCTGGACGCGAGGGGCTGGACCGAAGCCGAGCGACGGTCCGTGCCCGTCTTCGGCATCTGCCGCGGCCTGCAGGCCATCAACGTCTTCTCGGGTGGCAGCCTGATCCAGGACGTGCCCGACCACGGCGGCACCCCCTATGGCCAGGGTCCGGCCCACAGCCACAACCTGGAGATCGACCCGGACAGCCGGCTGGCCCGCGCGCTGGCCGAAGGCTCTGAGGAGGGCCTGGCAACGACCGACGAGGACGACGCCACGATCGAGCTGACGGTCAACACGTACCACCACCAGGCCGTCGATCACACCCGGCTTGCCCCGGGCCTGCGGGCCGTGGGCTGGGCGGCCAGCGGAGCCGGCCGCCTGGTCGAGGCGCTGGAGAGCCGCGACGGTCGCTGGGTCGTCGCCGTGCAGTGCCACCCCGAACGGTCGGAGTCCACGCCGGACGAGTTCGACGGCGTGTGGGAAGCCTTCGTCCGCGCCGCCCGCGAGTTCGCCGCGCCACCGAACGCCTGACCCGCGCAGTGCTGCCGTGAGCGCCGCTCGCGCCGCGGCCGGTGACGCTATCGTGTCCGGGTCAGTGGGACGTTCTCAGCGTCGACCGCGGGCGCATTACCCGCCACGGAGGACTGGCGGAGGAGGTCTTCGGTGTTCGTTCCCCTCTCGGTGCTCGAGTTCCGCGACCGGGCAGAAACCTACTACGGCGACAAGGTCGGGGTGATCGATGGCGACCATCGCTTCACCTACCGTCAGTTCGGTGAGCGAAGCCATCGGCTGGCCAATGCCCTCGTCGAGCTGGGTGTCCGGGCGGGCGATCGGGTCAGCTTCATCACCTACAACACCCACCAGCTGCTCGAGGCCTACTACGGCGTGCTCGAAGCCGGGGCCGTGCTCAACCCGATAAACATCCGGCTGACGCCCAAGGAGATCGCATACATCCTCGGCCATGCCGGCTCGAAGGTTGTCTTCTTCCACAAGGACTTCAAGCCGCTCGTTGAGGCGCTGATCCCGGAGCTGCCGAACCGGCCGCGGTTCGTGATCATGGAAGGAGCCACGGACGGTGTCGCCTCGGACGAGTACGAGGCGCTCCTGGCCGGCGGCTCGACGGACCCTCTGAAGCCCGAGATCGACGAGAACTCCATCGCCGAGCTCTTCTACACCAGCGGCACGACGGGATTCCCCAAGGGCGTGGCGATGACCCACCGCGGGCTGTATCTGCACAGCTTGTACTCCGAGATCGCCCTTGGCTTCACCGAGGACGACGTCGTCCTGCACGTGGTGCCGCTCTTCCACGTCAACGGCTGGGGCGTGCCCCATTTCCTGACGATGATCGGCGGCCAGCACGTCATGCTCCGCAAGTTCGAGCCGCTGGCCCTCATCCAGGCGATCGAGCGCTACCGGGTGACCCGCGTCCTGGCGGTTCCGGCGATCTTCAACGCCGTCCTCCACCACGCCGACCGGGCCAAGCACGACCTGTCGAGCCTCAAGCAGGTGATCATCGGTGGTGCGCCATCCTCGCCGACATTGATCGACGGCCTGGAGGAAGAGCTGGATGTGCAGGCCATCGCCGGCTACGGGCTGACCGAGACGTCGCCGATCCTGACCATCGCTACGCCTCGGAGCTTCCTGACCGCGTCCGAGACGCCGGAGAAGCGCCGCCTCCGGCAGTCGTGGACGGGCTGGCCGATCCCCGGCATCGGGCTTCGCGTCGTCCACTCCGACGGCCGCGACGTCCGAACCGACGGGGAGCAGATCGGCGAGATCATCGTCCGATCCAACACCGTCATGAGCGGCTACTACAACGACCCCGAAGCCACGGCCGAGACGATCCGCGACGGCTGGCTCTACACCGGAGACATGGCCGTCATCGACGACCAGGGTTACGTCCTGATCAAGGACCGCTCGAAGGACATCATCATCCGCGGCGGCGAGAACATCTCCTCGGTCGAGGTCGAGAACGCCATCCTGTCGCACCCGGCCGTCCTGGAGTGCGCGGTGGTTTCCGCGCCGGACAAGGCTCTCGGCGAGGCACCGGTCGCGCTCGTCGTCCTGAAGCCGGGTGAGTCTGCAACGTCCAAGGAGCTGCGCGACCACTGCAGGGCACGGCTCGCACGCTTCAAGATCCCGCGCGACATCCACTTCCGCGAGAGCCTGCCGAAGGGCGGCACCGGCAAGATCCTCAAGGCCGAATTGCGCGAGCCGTTTTGGAAGGGACACGACGCGCGCGTCCAGTAACCCGAGACGACATGCCCGCCGACCGGGGGCGACCGACCGGGGGCGACCGACCGGGGCGAGCAGGAGGACGAAGGCGTGCTGTTCGATCTTCCCCTTACCGAGCTGCGGACTTACAAGCCGGACCGCGAGGAGCCCGACGATTTCGACTCCTTCTGGACCGACACGCTGGCGGACGCCCGATCGCATCCCCTGGAGCCGCAGTTCGAGCCGGTCGACGCGGGGCTGACGACGATCGACGTGGCGGACCTGACGTTCGCCGGCTTCGGCGGCCAGCCCATCAAGGGCTGGTTCCTGGCGCCCCGCGACGTCGCCGCTTCGCCGTTCGCCAAGCACGGCCGGCTGCCGTGCGTCGTCGAGTTCATCGGCTACGGCGGAGGCCGCGGCCGGCCCCTCGACTGGCTGACCCCGCCGAGCGCCGGCCACGCCCATCTCGTCATGGACGTGCGCGGCCAGGGCAGCGCCTGGCTGGCCGGCGATACACCGGACCAGGACTCCAGCGCCGCCACGGGCCAGTTCCCGGGCTTCGTCACGCGCGGCATCGCGGACCCGGAGACCTACTACTATCGCCGGCTCATCACCGACGCCGTACGGGCCGTTGAGGCTGCCCGGGCTCATCCGCTCGTGGACCCGGCCCGCGTCGCCGTCACCGGCGGCAGCCAGGGCGGCGGCCTGGCACTCGCCGCGGCGGGGCTGGTGCCCGACCTGATGCTCGCCATGCCCGACGTCCCCTTCATGTGCCACTGGCGCCGCGCGACCGAGATCACCGACGGCGACCCGTATCAGGAGATCGTCCGCTACTGCAAAGTCCACCGCGACCTGACCGATCGCGTCTTCCGCACGCTGTCTTACTTCGACGGCGTGAATTTCGCCGCCCGAGCCAGGCCGCCGGCGCTCTTCTCGGTGGCCCTGATGGATACAACCTGCCCGCCCTCGACGGTCTTCGCCGCGTACAACCACTACGCCGGACCCAAGCAGATCGAGGTCTACCCGTTCAACGGCCACGAGGGCGGCGAGTCGATCCACGTCGAGTTGAAGCTCCGCCGCCTCGCCGCCGCCGCACGAGGCTGAGGCTCGTGAGTCGCCGGAACGCCTGGCCGGCGATCGGGGCGCTGACGGCGATCGTCGCGGTAGCCGTTCTGCTCCGCTTCGTGGATCTCGCCGCGAATCCCGGTGGCCTGTACGGCGACGAGGCAGCCGAAGGGCTCGACGCGGCACTGCTCCTCCACCAGCCCGGCTTCCATCCCGACTTCCTGGTCTGGTTCCCGGACGACGCCGGGCGCGAGGCACTCTTCGGGTACGTCGTGGCCGGAGCGTTCTGGCTCTTCGGGCAGTCGGTCCTGGTGTTGCGGGCAACGGCCGCGGCCTTCGGCGTGGCCGGCGTGCTCGGCATCGGCGTCCTGGGACGCCGCTTCGGCACGTGGGTCGGGATCGTCGGGGCGGCCTGGGCTGCCGGGTCGCTGTGGCTGGTCTGCGTCAGCCGCGACGGCATGCGCAACGCAATCGTGCCGGTCTTCGGCGCGGCGGCGCTGATCGCCCTGCTGTGGTGGGCCAAGGGGCCGAGCCGGCGGTCGGCGGCGGTCGCGGGGGCGGTAACCTCGCTGGCGGCGCTGTACACGTACCAGCCGCTCAAGCTGCTGCCGGTCTTGCTCGTGGTCTGGTTGTGGTGGCTCCGCCGGACCGATCGCGAGACGTACCTGCGCCTGCGCGCCGGGCTGGTCCCGTTCGCCGCGGCATTCCTGGTCGTAGCCGCCCCGATGATCGCCGTGGCGGTCACCGAGCCGGCGAACTACTTCGGCCGGGCGGCGACGACCAGCGTCCTCAATCCGGGCGTGGCAGCGGACAGCAACCTGCTGATCCACGTCCTGCGCACGCTGGCGGCCTTCGGCCTGACCGGCGATCCGAACCCGCGCCAGGACGTTGCGGCGCTGCCGCTGCTGCCGCTGCCACTCGCCGCGGTGGCGGGGTTTGGAGTGGTGCGGCTGTGGCGGATGCGTCGCGACCCGAGCCATTCCCTGATCCTGCTGGCACTGCCGGTCTTCCTGCTCCCGCCGCTCATCGCCACGGAAGGCGGATCGCCCCACTTCCTGCGGATGCTGGGCCTGGCGGCGCCCATCGGAGTCGCGGTAGGTCTCGGAGCCGTTGAGCTGGTCGAGCGGGTCAGAGGACGCTGGGGGCGCGCGGCGGAGAGCACGGCGATGGTCGTCGTGGCGGTGACCCTGACCGCAGTCGCCGTCTGGAGCGGGTGGGCGTATCTCACCAGGCCGGTCGCCGACCGCTACCAGGCCTTCAGCTATCCGATCGTCTCTCTCGCCGATCTGGCGGCCGACAACCCCGGCTCGGCGGTCGTTCTCGACGACTACTCGGCCATCGACGTCCGTTTCCTCGACTTCAGCCGGCTGCCGACGATCGTCGCACCCGGGACCTCGATCTCGAACCCGGCCTCCTACTCGGAGATCCTTGCGCTGAGCCGGGCCGACCTGGTGAAGGCGCTCGGGACCGAGCTTGGCGGGCTCGCCGTGCCGGTCGCCTGGGATCCGTCGGGAGCGCCGAGCGTTTGGGCGGTGGTTCCGTGAACCGCGTCAGGCGCCCCCTCTTCGAGGCCGTGGCCACACGACTCTCCTACGGTCGGGCACTGGCCCTCGTAACCGCCGTCGGGGCGGTGCTGCGACTCCTCTTCATCGCCCGCCAGCCGATCGGCTACGACGAGGACTTCACGGCCGTCGTCGTCCACCAACCGATCGGGCGAATGATCGACATCGTGAGCCGGGACAGCGCCCCACCGCTCTTCTACATCCTTGAACGCGCCGTCGTGGCGCTCACCGATCTGCTGGGCCTGGCGTCGTTCGGCGGCCCCGGCGGGCCGGTTGCCCTCCGACTCGTGCCCGTGCTGGCAGGGATCGCGTTGATCCCGCTGATCGCCGCCCTGGCCAGGCGCGTGGCCGGCGATGCCGCCGCCTTGTGGGCGGCGGTCTTTGCCGCGCTCGCGCCGACCACGGTCATGCTCTCCGACTTCGCCCGGATGTACAACCTGGCCGCGGCGTTCACCGTCGCCGCGGCGCTCTTGCTGTGGCGCGCCATCGAGAAACCCGGCCCGGTTCGATGGGCCGCGTACGTGGCGGCTGCCGCAGCGGCCGCCTGGACCGACTACTTCTCGGTCGTGGCGCTGGCCGGGATCTTCGCGGCAGCTATGTGGTTGCGTCCAGGGCGGCGCACGGCCGCCGTCGGTTTCGCGGCCACGGCCCTGGCGGTCGCGTCGCTCGCGCCGTGGCTGGTCGTGGCTCGAGCACAGTTCGAGCACGCGGACCAGGGATTCTGGGTCCCGCCGCTGAACCCCGTCCTGCTCGGCGGGACGCTCGCTCAACTGTTCATGGGGCCGCCGGTGGACGCGAGTGTGCCGTTCGGGCCGGCCCTGGTAGGCCTGCAGGATCTGGCCGTCGTGGCGGGGTCGGCGGCGCTGGTCGGGGCGCTCGTGGCCTGGCGGCATCTCGGCGCAGAGGGGCGGCGCGCGGTATCGTTCTGCCTCCTGGCCTCGAGCGGGGTCGCGATGCTGGCCGTAGTCAGCATCTGGCGGCCGATACTCGACGCCCGCTACGCCAGCGTCATGTGGCTGCCGCTCTTCGCCCTTGCCGGCGCCGGCCTGGCTGCCATGCCACGGCGCCTCGCGGTCCTGCTGGTGACGGCCGTCGCCGTGCCGACACTGGCCCTCAGCGCCGCCACCACTCATATGCAGACGTCGTCGCTCGTCCCGGAGCTCGATGCAGAGGTGGGCGCGCACGACCTGGCGGCCGCATCCTGGGACCGCTACCTGATACTGCTCGACGAAGCCGGCCCGGGAGTGCAGGCGCAGCTCCACGTCCTGACCGAGGGGAACCTGCCCTGGTACGTGGGGACGGCCGCCTACCCGCCCGGCGCCGTGATCCACGCCGTGCCACCCGACGTGATTGCCAATCGCGGGCGGGTCTTCTGGGTGTCCGACCCGGGTGTCGCTCCCCCATCGCTGCCGGCGGGTTACCACTCCCTCGAGAGCCGCTGCGTGATCCTGGTCTGCCTGACGATCTATGGTCCGGCCGGCGGCTGATCGACGGCCATGCGGCAACCACGGGCGGCCTGGCAATCGGTCATGATCGAGGCCGTCACGCAGGTCGGCCGCGACTGAGCGGCATCAGCCGGCGGAGGTCAGATGAGGCGGCGGCCGGTCATCTGGATCGCGGTCATCCTGTTCGGCGTCTTCGTCTACGACGCCGTGGTTCGGTCGCTGCTCGCCGGGCTGGTGACCCTGCCCTCGATTCCGGGCGGCCTGAAGGTTCTGACCGCCGTCCTGGCGCTCTTCAGCCTGACCCACTCCTGGTACTCGATCGGCGGCCGGCTGACGGCCGCGTTCTTCGTCCTGAGCGCGGCGATCGCGTGGGCGTACGAGCAGGTCGGCGTAATGACCGGCGTGGTGTTCGGCGCCTACCACTACACCGACTACCTGGGGGCCAGGCTGGGCGAGGTGCCGCTGCTCATCCCGCTGGCCTGGTTCATGATGATCTACCCGAGCTACGTGATCGCCAACATTGCCCTCGAGGGGCGGCCGATCGGGACGCCGAGCGGCGCTCGGGTGCTGGTGCGGCTGGCGGCCGTGAGCGCGGCCGTCATGACGGCGTGGGACCTGGTGATCGACCCGATACTCTCGGGGCCTTCGGTCAAGGCGTGGATCTGGGAGACCGGCGGGCCGTACTTCGGCATCCCGATCCAGAACTTCCTCGGCTGGCTCCTGACGACGTTCACGGTCTACCTGGCGTACCGGGCCGTCGAACAGCGTTGGGCGGCGGGCGGCCCGAGCGACGCGGGGGGCGACGCGGCGGGCGGCCCGAGCGACGCGGGGGGCGGCGCGGTGGCGGGCGGCGCGGGCGACCTGAGCCCCGCGACCGCGGCGCTGCCGGTTGCCGCGTACGGCCTGATGCTCGTCGCCAACCTGCTGTCCGGCGTCGCTCCGGCCGGGCTCGTAGTCATCGGCCCGCTGGTCATGGGCGTGCCTCTCGCAGCCGTGGCCTGGCGGGCCACGCGGGGTGGCCAATCCACCGGCCCACGCCGTCGGTAGATTCCGCTGCGTGGGCGGATGGATCGATCGCGTGAAGTCGGACCCGCTGGCCGAACCGCCATGCGCACCAGGGCACGATGGCGATCGACATCGACCGCCCCGGCCGGCCCAGCAAGTGGGTCACGCTCCGGGCCTGCCGCGTTCTCAAGGTCGTCGCCGAGGCGAGGTAGCGGCCCGCAAACTGTCGAGGAGGAACCGCTAGCCCTGTCGAAGGCCGAGGAAGTTCCCGTCCGGGTCGCGGAACCAGGCGCCGCGGGCCGGACCCATTTGCGCGATATGACCCGTCGTCTGGAGAGGCCCATCGGCGTAGTCGACGAACGCGACGCCCCTGGCCTCGAGGTCGCGGACCGCGGCCTCCACGTCGGTCACCTCGTCGGGATCGTCTTGCCGGGTGATCGTCGAGCCGCGGCAAGCGCGACACGAGCCACGAGGCTGTACGGTCGGGGCGGCGACGTCCGCCAGAGCGGGATCGAACGGGCGCTCGAACGGGCCCAAGGAGGCGACATGGGATCAGCCGACGGACACGGCCTCGGCACGCGCGAAGAACCGTGGCAGCTCAGGACACCGAGCGGCACGTCGGAGTACCAGATGTACCGCGACGAGGCGGCCGACCCGCCGGCGCTCGTCTGCACGGTCGGCGCCACCGTCCTCCGCTACCAGCTGCGCTGCCTCGACGACCTGCACGCGATGCTGAAGCGGCACGGCGACTGGATGACGCTCGGCAGCGCCGACGAGCAGAAACCCGCGGCCGACGGCACGGTCGAAGCCTGGGCGCGCTCGGCCGACAATCCAATCGGCGGCTGGTACGGCCTGAAGAAGGGGTTGCGCGGCCGGTTCGGGATGTACGTGCCGCCCCTCATGGAAGCCCTGGGCCTGGCCGAGGTCGAGCACAACCCGAAGAACAATCGGATGCGAGCGCTCTAGCTCCACGCGTCCGGCCGGAGTGCCTCAAACTTGACGGCGTGATTGCAATCCTCGGCGGACTCGGGGCCGCCGTCATGTGGGCATTTTCCGGCCTGACTTCGTCGCGATCGACGCGCCTCATCGGCGCCTCATCGAACCTCGCCTGGATGATGCTGGTCGGATTGGCGATCGCCACGCCACTGGCGCTGGCGTCGGGGCCGATGCCCCCGATAACGCCGGCCCTGGCCGGCTGGATGGCGACGTCCGGCATAACCGGCGTGGTGGGCCTGCTGGTCATGTACCGAGGGCTGCGGATCGGGAAGGTCGGTGTCGTCGCCGCGCTCGCCTCGACGGAGGGGGCGATAGCGGCCGTGATATCGGTGATCGCCGGCGAGCGTCTCACCATCCAGGCCGTAGCGATGCTGTGCGTCATCGTCGTCGGGGTCGCCACGGTGGCGCTCGCAACCGGCAACGATCCAGGATCGGTCGCGGCGAACGACGATCCGACGGCGAGCGACGATCCGCTGGCAGGCAACACCGCCGTGCCAGGCGCCAGCTCAACTTCGGGCAGCCTGTCGACCCGGATCGGCACCGAGCGGCAGGCCGCGATGTACGGGGCGATAGCCGCGGTCATCTTCGGCGTGAACATCTACAGCACCGCACAGCTCGGGCACAGCCTGCCGACGTTCATGGCCGTGATGCCGGTCCGCCTCGTCGGCGTCGTAGCCGTGTTCGTCCCGATGGCCCTGACCGGCCGCCTTCGGATGGTGCGCCCGGCGGTGCCGATGGTCGTTCTGATTGGTGCCCTCGAGGTCTTCGGCAACTCCTCCTACGTCATCGGATCCCGCGAGAGCATCGCCATCGCCGCCGTCCTGGCCAGTCAGTTCGCGGCCGTCGCAGCAGTGGCGGCGTTCTTCCTGTTCCACGAGCGGCTGTCGCTGGGTCAGCGCTCTGGCATCGTGGCGATCGCGCTGGGCGTGGCCGTTCTCTCGGCGGTCCAGGCCTGACCCGGGCCGGTCCGGCGCGCAACCTCGGACGCCACCTCGACCGACCGAGGAGGCGCGAGCCTCGATCCCGGAGGCGCGTCGAAGCCTGAAGGGGCGTCTAGCGCGCGCCGTTCAGCCCGGAAAGGCTGGGTTCAGCCCGAAGAGGCTGGACCGAACCTCACGTCGCCGCGGATGGAACCGCGCTTGGGGCGACTTTCTGGCCGCCAAACCCGTGACCGCGGCCGAAGCCGCCGAGGCTGCCCCCGCCTCCGCCGAAGCCGGGCTGGTCGTTCGGGGATGCCTGGACGCTCGTGGCGTTGAGTGAGCCATCGGCGTTGAGCGTGCCGCTGGCCGAGATCCGGTCACCGACCGCGACATTGGCGAGAGTTGCGGCGGTGACGCCGCGGACCGTGTACTTGGTCACGGAGGAGACATCGACCGTGACCGTCTTACCGGCCGTTGTCGTAACCACGATGGTCGTTGGCGTCTTGCTGGCGACGGTACCCATGACGGAGGATGGCGCGATCGTCACGGCGGTGGCGGTGAAGTTGCCGGCCGAGTCGACCGTGCCCTGGGCGGAGATCCGCACGCCGGCGACCAGGGCGCTCGCGGAGACTTTGGCGCCGGCCTCGGTGTAGGTGGTGGATCCGGTCAGCGTCAGCGTCTTGGAGGTGCCGCCGGATTGGGTGATAGTCACCGAGCCGGAGCCGACCGTCTTGACCGTCCCCGACGCGGTGGGCAACACGACCTGGATCGTGGTGATCTTGTAAGAGCCGTCGGACTGGCGAGCCTCACGGAAGTTGATCTGGTCGCCGAGCTTGAGGTCCCCGACCGCGATCGTCTGGCCGCCCTTTGTGATCGTCGCGCCGGTCGCGTCGATCGTACGGGTCCAGCCGTCGCTCGTCTGCAGCGACAGGTTGCTGCCGTCGATCTTCGTGATCGTGATCGCGACTGCGCCGGCGGTGCTTCCGGGCGTACCCAGGGCATACCAGCCGGGCCCGAGTTCGGGATGACCCGGAATCGTCTGCGCAGCCTGGGCGACGGGAGCGCCGCCGGAGGTCGCGCCGATCGCGAACGCTACGGAGGCCACGCCGGCGAGTATCAGCGCGCCGACCGGGACGAGGACGAGCCAGCGCGAACGGGAAGTCGCCATTTCGAAGTACCTCTACTTGCCACCCGCCTTTCGACGGGACAGCCGGAACGCGGGTATAGGGACGACTGCCAACGTCCAGCCTTAGTGTTATAGCACCGTAATGTCAGTTAATCCTGAAACAGGCGCGGTCTTGCCGACTTATCGGCCGACGCGGCGCAAGCGTCGGTGCTCACCCGCACCAGAAAGATCCCGGCCCGGTCCGGCCGGTCGAGTGGCTGCGAGCGGGGGCTGATATTGCGATGCTCACTTTCTTCGGCCATCGCCGCGGCGTACAGTGGTGTTCCTATGGCCGCTCTCGCTTACCTGAGAAAGTCGATCGTCCGCATGGACGACCCGGGGGACTCCGCCGAGGCAGAGGAAGCCGCCGTGCGGGCGATGGCCGCTCGTCACGGCGATGCCGACTCCCTGGTTCTGCTCTCCGACTGGGACACGAGCGGGCGAGTCGCGGCCTCCAGCCGGCCGGGATACGACGCCCTGGTGACGGCCATCGAGAACGAAACCTGCACCGCCGTCTACTCCTACAGCATGAGCCGCCTCGCCCGATCGCTCTCCGAGCTGACGTGGCTGTTCAAGTCCTGTAAGGCTCGGAACATCCCGATTCGGCTCGACGCCGACCTGGTGGACACGTCTGCTGCGTCGGGGCACATGACGGCCGCCATCCTGGCATCGATCTCAGCTTTCGAGGCCGACGTGGCCAGCGAGAGGATGAAGGCAACGAGTCGAGCCAAGAGGGCTGCGAACGTCCGCATGGGCCCGCGCCTCTACGGGGACGGGCCGGCCGACGACCCCCAGGCGGTCCTGGCCGCGTATCGTGAGGCTGGAAGCTTCGGGGCGGCTGCCCGCCTTCTGACTGAGCGCCGGGTGCCTGTGAGGAGCGGCAAGCGCGGCGTGTGGTGGCCAAGGTCCGTGGAGATGGTCGTACGCCGCCTGGATCCATTCGTGCTCCCCAGCACGGTCAAGAAGGGAGTCAGGGCCGGACCGCTTCACTTCACCTTTTCGCGCCTGCTGGTCTGCCCCACCTGCGGCACGCGTCTGGGGGGCCAGCGGAACAAGAGGACCGGCCGGGTGCAGTACCTCTGCCGGCAACGTGAGGTCCGGCCTCACCCGCGCAGCGGGATAGCAGAGCATCTGATACTGCCGGCGATCAAGGCAGAGGCGGACCGACTGCGGAAACCTGAGACGGTGGAGCTGAACACCGAGGACGAGACCGAACTCGCCCAGCTCGGCCTGAAACGCGCCCGGATCATCGACACGTACACGGACGGTCTGATCGACAAGGCCGAGCGCGATCGCCGCATGGCGGCCGTGGTGGAGGCCCTGGACCGGCTCGCCGTCCGGCACGAACTCGCGGCCGTGCCGTCCATTGACTGGACCGGGCCGCCCGAACAGCTCAACGCCGTCCTCCGTCTCCTCTTTGAGCGAATCGACCTGGACCCCTTGACGTACCAACCGGCGGACTACGTTTGGACCGTGTCGCAATGGAGATCGTAGAAGGGCCGGCGCTCACCCGCGCCGGAAGGGCCGATTGGTGACCGGATCGACCTCGAGCGCGTGAGGTTGCTGAAGAGGCCGGCGGAATTCGAGCGGGCAGTCTGGATGGGTTCGCCGCAATGGTCGCTGGCGACCAGGCGTGGTGCTCCGGATCAACAGGTTGCTCCACTGGATGGGCCATTCGGCCCTATCGATAGGTCATTTGGCCTATGTGCCTTAGTACTTCTGGGCTAAGCTAACGGGTAGCCCGCCAACTCGGCAGGGGGCTCAACCGGGTAGCTGAGCCCCCTACTCCCAGGCCTCCGAGAGAGATCTGGCGCGTGTGTTGCGCGACGGAGCTGCAGTCATCCGGTACTGGTGGAGGCCCTGGGAGCGGCTCGCCGCCAGGCACGACCCCGTCGCCGACGGAAGGGGGCGACCGCGGGGCTGAGACATCGGATGGGCTTGATCCACCGATGGGGCATCTGTCCCGACCGCAGTCGATTGAGTGCCGGGAGTGGGCGACCCCACGAAATCAACCCTGCGGCCTTCTTCCGTATTCGAGCACTGGAGGATCAACATCGAGTGACAGGCCAGGTACTCGACGCCCTGAATCAGCCCCTCGTAATCTTCCTGCTGCTTGTCGGGACCGGCGGCTTCCTCATTGTCGGCGAGCTCCAGATGATCGCCCGACAGCTCCGCCGGACGGCGGGTGAGGGCGGCGCGACCGGTAGGGCGACGTCCGCCGGTTCGCTCGGCCTCGTGAGGCGACACCGCCTTGGCCTGCTCGTCTTGGCGGCGCTCATCCTGGTGAGCGCGGTCGGCACGACGGCCGCGTCCTTCACGACGGAAGTCTCCGTCCCGGCGGGTGTCCACGTGGCCATCCCAACGCCCACGCCGACACCGACGCCTGCGCCTACGCCTACGCCGACGCTTGCACCAATCCCGACGCCTGCGCCTACCGCGGCGCCTGAGCCGACCGCAGCGCCTGAGCTTACCGACACTCCGGCGCCCGCGGCGACCGATACACCGACGCCGACCGATACACCGACGCCGACCGACACGCCCGCTTCGTAGCCGACCGTAATGAGCCAGACGGCTGCTCTCCCGCTCGATCCCGAGCCCCCCTCGCCGGTCACGGATGGCGGCGGCCACGGACCCAACTGCTATGACGCCGACGGGGCGCTCACGTGCGCCTTTCCGGAAGGCAATGACGGGAGCTTCACCGAGCCAGCGCCATCCCCGAAGGATCAGACGGTCGTAAAGGCTCGCTCGATAGGCTGGTTCGTCGACCGCCTGCTGACGGTGCTGATAGTCGCCGCAGGTCTTGCCGCGGTCGCGATCGGGATCCTCGTGTTCGTCGCCAACCTGCACTTCCAGACGGTGCTCAGCAACTCAATGCGGCCGACCTTCTCGGCCGGCGACGTTGTCGTCACCCAGGCCGTCCCGATCAGCTCGTTGCGGGTGGGCGACGTCATCGCCTTCTCCCCGCCGGACAAAACCGAGCCTGTCATCCACCGGATCACCTCGCTCAAGACCACCGCCGCCGGCGTGGTCATCACGACGCGGGGCGATGCCAATCCGGCTGACGATCTATGGCTCGCCACTCTCCAGGGCACGACCGCGTACCGGCTGGTCGGCGTCGTGCCGTTCGTCGGCTGGCTCACCGACATCAGGGGACCGCTCCTCATCCTGGCCGGTCTCCTGGTGCTCCTTGTGCTAGTGTCCCGATTCGGAAGTCGCTGGCGGCTTGCGAACTGCTTTGGCGAGGATCTGGTCGGCGGTCTTGACCCAGTGGAAGGGCGTTGAGCCCTCGTTCCACTGGGCCGTGAAGGCCGTG